>Ga0209489_105909_pt1 | contig 20459 bp, 10 predicted proteins | sample SiratrowhiteBW_FD_187527 | JGI IMG/M metagenome (GOLD analysis project Ga0209489, IMG submission 187527) | Root nodule microbial communities of legume samples collected from California, USA - Siratro white BW (SPAdes) (version 2) | ecosystem: Host-associated > Plants > Roots > Nodule | place...
GTTTGAAGTTTATCAAGCCTCCAAGTGGGAGATTGTTGGGCTTTGTGGAGGCTTGATTTGAGTTAGGCCCAATTAGACAGTAACCCTAGTTTCTCCCTATAAATACACAACTTGTATTTGTAATCTTCAGCAATCACAAGTGAATAAAATTCTTCCTGTTGCACGTGGATTAGGGAAACCGAACCACGTTAAATCTTGTGTGTTGCCCGTGTTCCGTTTTTTCTTCTATTCCTTGCAGATTATTTGTGTGTGTTGTTTGTTTAAGACTCATCACATTTCAACAAGACGCGTATATATATATTATTGGGCTACATAGTACAAGGGAATAGCAAAGTAATTACTACAAGCTTCAAGAGAAAACACGATGGGTTCAGAAAAGAAGCATTTTGTTCTGGTGCATGGGGCTTGCCATGGTGCTTGGAGTTGGTACAAGCTGAAGCCACGGTTGGAATCTGCAGGCCACAAGGTCACAGCTCTGGACCTTGCGGCCTCTGGCATCAACCTGCAGAAAATTGAAGATGTTCATACTTTCTCACAGTATTCTGAGCCTTTGTTGCAGCTATTGGCAACAAGTCCTCCAAATGAAAAGATGATTCTAGTGGGTCATAGCCTTGGGGGACTCAACATAGCACTTGCCATGGACAAATTTCCAGAAAAAGTTGAGGTTGGTGTTTTCTTAACAGCTGTGGTTCCAGATATTGAGCGCAAGCCATCCTATGTTTTAGAAAAGGTTTGTTTCTCAGCCTCATCTGAGCATATACTTCCAACAAATTTCCACAATTTTTTCACCCGACCCAAAATATACATCGTTGTACTTTTTGGAGTTTGATGATATTTTGTTTCTTTCTTATTTTGTAAAGATTGTGTTCAAAAAAATTCCATGAATTTAAAACGTTTTTAGTACTTTAATAATATATATTAAAAGCAATGTTATATACATTTAAAATATATAAAAGTAAAATAAAGTTCGTTATATTATTATTACCATTAAATTTTAACTTTCCTTTTATCATGAAAAAAATATATAATCAATCATTACAATTTGAAAGTTGGTTTTTTTGAACAAGCATCACAATCTTTTAATAACTACATTATAATGATATAAATCAAGAATTAATGAATTAAATGAAATTTGTATATATAAATATAGTTGGTAATACATTATAATAATATAAATAAATTATTGAGGAATTAAATTGCATTATTATGTGATTATATATTTAAATGAAGTTGTTGTTAATATATCATTGCTCTAATTAGATATGTAGTTAAAAATAATATAAAGTGCTACCATGGTCCCAAACCTTTGATAAATATCTAGAATCTTTGAGAGTGCTCCACAACATGTCCACCAAAATAGACCCATATGTTCACCTCGTAGAAATCTTTTTACATGTGGGTGTCCAACTTGCTGAAGTATACAACTATGTTATACATAAAACATTACATTTTGTTTGCGCATATCTTTCCTCTTAGAAACATATAGTTTCATAATAAGAGATGCATTTAGATTCATTAAATTATAGTATATTTTGTGTAATAAGTTTATTAAATTTTAAACTTGACGATACAAAAAGTCTTTTGTATTAAATTAATAATACATGCATACAGATTAAGTTTTTGTCTTAATACACAGACATTCCGTTAATATACATTCATATTAACAGTATTATGTACTGATAGCATATATCAAGTCTTATATATAATATCAAGATTATTTATTAAATAATATAACCAATCTGTAAATTTTCAACGTATAACAATGTATATAATGATAATAATAGTAGAGTTTTCATCAGATAAAATCTATATACCAAGGATAAATCAAATGCAAAATATTAATAAAAAATTATCATCTGCTGTGAATAGATACGCTACACGTTTACATATCTTGTTCTTTTCTATTAAAATCAAAGAAAATGAAAAAAAAAAAAATACGCTTACCTTGGCCATTTTCTTGACTTAAACAGTACATTGAGAGTATTCCAGCTCCGAACCGGTTGGACTGTGAAATCTTGCAGAGTGGAAACAAGACAGTAGTTGTTTTTGGTCCCAAATTCACCAAACTCTACCAAGGCTCCTGCGTTGAGGTATAATTATACATGTTGTAGCTTTCTATTCCACATAGTATTGCAATGCAAAAAGTAATATGTTTTTTTTTTTTTTTTTTGTATGAAAGTAAAAATAAGGATTCGATTTTGCAGGACATAGAGTTAGCCAAAACTTTGTTAAGGCCAGGTTCCTTCTTCATCGAAGACTTGTCTCAGCAGATAATTTTTTCTAAAGAGGGATATGGGTCAGTTCCTCTTGCTTATATTGTTTGCACCGAGGACCTTGGAATTCCATTGGATTTTCAGCTCTGGATGATTAAAAATGCTGGCGTCAATGACGTTCTAGAGATCAAAGGTGCCGATCATATGGCTATGCTTAGCAAGCCACAAGAACTATGCGATTCTCTGCTGCAAATAGCTGCTAAATATGCATGAATTCACGAAGCAGGCTTTATTCGTTGCCTTTTGAAATTATCATGTCTTCTAGTTATAAGTTCTTATCTCCAATGAGTAATATCAATAAAATGATATTATTCCAATCTCCAGATACATACCAAGTTGTATTCCTGTTATGTTGGAGAAGAAAATGAAACTTCTATTACTATATAGTGGACGTTTGTGTAGCAAAAATTTTCCACCCTTAAAATCACTCCCTTCTCTCTTTCTCATTTCTTTAATTTCTCTATGTTATTATTGTTTATAAAGGAAAATAAATAAATAAATAAATAAATAAAAGAAATGTTTTTTTTTTCCTGTTTTACAGGTGTGCTCTGTTCTATGAAATGAAATGGATCTACTATATTGCACAAACCAATAAACTCCTTGGCTCTTGGTCTCTCCCTACCTCTTTGCCTCATACCCTTGTTCCTGGTTGCACCATATAAAACCTAGTTTGGGTGATTCATTTTTTTTTTCTCTTTTGTAATTTTCATTTTCTTTTCATAGTTCAAAATTTTCCTTTGTCTTGTTTCATTCTTTTGATGATAATTTTTTTATTTCCAAACATTTTAGGATTTCTTCGTTTTGACCAGTTTTTTTGGAGTTGTTATGAAACACGTTTGAGTTTGATTCATATATAGATGGTAATTTTGATTTTTCAAGTTCTTCGTTTTTATGTTCTCCTTTTCCACGAGTACCACTTTGTTGAATGTCAAGATTTAATTTTCATGATTTGTTTATCTGGTCTTGGTCTTTTTCTCTTTTTGTAGTTTAAAATTAGAACTCAAAAACCTTTGGTGTTGCAGGAATATTCTAGTTTTGACCAATTTTTTGGAGTTTTATGAATTACATTTGAGGTCTTTGACTTTTCATTTTCATGTTTTATTTTGTTTTCACAAGAACAATACTCTTGTGCAACATGGTTGACTGAGATGCCTAATGATTGCCTGTTAACAACCTATCACTGAGCAATGCGGCAATTAATAGGTAAATCTAGATGAGGAAGATGGTTGGACATATTTGGATCCAACATTGTGGTTGGTATAATCAGAAATTTTTACAGCAATAATATTTTTCCAATTTCTATTCCCTCCATAACACTTTTGCATATTTATTTTCCAAAATAATACTGTTTTACTGTGCACACTGAGAATTCAATTTTCGGACAATAGAATTTCTAATTAAAAAATTACAATTTTGAAACTTCAACTCAATCAGAATTCGGGTCACTGAAAACCGAAATCTGAAATCTGAAAGAGTTTTATTTTTTTTTTTAGTTTTATATATTCTTTTTAAATTACAGAAATTTTTAACTTGTGTATGAATATTTTATTTGAAAGATATGAAAATATATAAAAATATTATAAATATTTATTATAAAGTATGAGAAAATAATTTTCTAAAAATCAAATTTTGACTATATAAATAATATTTTAAAAATGTAATTAAAAATGGTGAAAATAAATTTAAAATTAGTTGTGAGATAAAAAAATTAAATTATCTAAATATTTAATTTGATTTAAAGATAATAAAAATATTAAAATTTTGTGAATGTTTATTGTTATTGATAAATTAAAAATTTGGAATGAAGTTGAAAATGTTAAAAAAAAAATAGGTAGTGTAACTTATAGATTTAAAAATAGGTAAAAGTTTGTTTTAGTAAAAAAATAAATAATTCTGACACCAACATCAAAGTGGTTAGTCGTGTACATGTAAGTGGTTAGCTACGTTTATAATTATGACACCAATATTAGATCACTGCATGTCAATTCTTCCAACCTTATCAAGGTAGTTAGTCGTGTACATGTAACTGGTTAGCTACGTTCATAATTCCGACACCCATATTAAATCATTACCTTAAATAACTGGTTAGTCGTGTACATCTAAGTAGTTAGCTACATTCATAACTCCGACACCCTTATTAAATCACTGCTTGTGAGTTATTCCAACCTTAAATAACTAGTTAGACGTGTACATCTAAGTGGTTAGCTATGTTCATAACTCCGAAACCCATATTAAATCATTGCCTGTGAGTTTTTCCAACCTTAAATAATTAGTTAGTCGTGTACATCTAAGTGGTTAGTTACGTTCGTAACTTCGACACCCATATTAAATCACTGCTTTTGAGTTTTTCCAACCTTAAATAACTGGTTAGTCGTGTACATCTAAGTGATTAGCTACGTTCATAACATTGACACCCATATTAAATCACTGCCTGTGAGTTATTCCAACCTTAAATAATTGGTTAGTCCTATGCATCTAAGTGGTTAGCTACGTTCATAACTCCGACACTCATATTAAATCTCTGCCTGTGAGTTTTTCCAAACTTAAATAATTGGTTAGTCGTGTACATCTAAGTGGTTAGCTACGTTTATAACTCTAACACCCATATTAAATCTCTACCTATGAGTTTTTCCAACCTTAAATAACTAGTTAGTCATGTACATCTAAGTGGTTAGCTACGTTTATAACTCTGACACTCATATTAAATCACTGCATGTGAGTTTTTCCAACCTTAAATAACTGGTTAGTCATGTACATCTAAGTGGTTAGCCACGTTCATAACTCCGACACCCATATTAAATCAGTACCTGTGAGTTATTCCAACCTTAAATAACTGGTTAGTCATGTACATCTAAGTGGTTAGCTACGTTCATAACTCCGACACCCTTATTAAATCACGGCCTGTGAGTTATTCCAACCTTAAACAACTGGTTAGTCATATACATCTAAGTGGTTAGCTACGTTCATAACTCCGACACTCATATTAAATTTGTGTTTGTCAATTATTCAAGGTGGTTAGTCGTATGCATATAAGTGGTTAGCTACGTTCATAATTCCGACACCCATATTAAATCAATGCATGTCAATTCTTCCAACCTTATCAAGGTGGTTAGTCGTGTAAATGTAAGTGGTTAGCTACGTTCATAATTTCGACACCCGTATTAAATCATTGCATGTCAATTCTTCCAACCTTATCAAGGTGGTTAGTCGTGTACATCTAAGTGGTTATTGTGTAAAAGATGATGGACTTTTTACGTGTTGTCATATCCACATTAAAAGAGAACATGTTAGTACATTGGTGCTGATGATAATCCTAATGTATGGTATCTATTTTTGAGAAGTGTGTTGTGAGGAAAAGAAATAATGGAGGAGTGATGTAGGAAAAAGGAAATAAATGTTATGTTGAATACTTAAATTTTTTTTTTAGTTATTGAAATTATGCAGTATATGTTGAACATAAAAGAGAAATAAATGAGAAACACACATTCATTAAATACTTTAATTAATTATACATGGAATACTTTATGTTTAATGAAACATAATCAATGGTGAGAACCGGATGCTCCAACAATGTTGGGACATGTTTTTTTTGTATGTCCCGGCGTTTGACAATATGAACATTTTTTGGATCGACCATGTTGTTCCCTTATGTCCATTTCAGTCCTTATGCGACTTGACTTAGACCTTCCTTTTGATGTTCTTTTCATGTCTGGACTTTGACATAATATTTGACCAGTGTAAGTAGGCTAGTAGTCTTCGTTTCTGAGTTCACCAAATAAGCCTTCGTAAACATGAGAAACTTGTTCTAAGGTGTACACAAGTGAGATGTACATACCAAAATCTTGGTGTTCATATTGCACGCAGCAAGCACATGGGAGCATGGTAGATGTAGTTTTTGAAATTTTCCACAGTCACATCACAATTCATCCAAGCGAACTGCAAATCATGTTAGTCATGTTCAGATAAGTGGTCAGTCATGTTTATATAAGTGGTTAGTCATGTTTATATAAGTAGTTAGTTATATTTATATAAGTGGTTAGTTATATTTATATAAGTGGTTAGTCATATTTATATAAGTGGTTAGTCATATTTATATAAGTGGTTAGTCATCTTCAGATAAGTGGTTAGTGTCATGTTTGTATAAGTGGTTAGTCATGTTTGTATAAGTGGTTAGTTATGTTTATATGAGTGGTTAGTCATGTTTATATGAGTGGTTAGCATGTTTAGGTAAGTGGTTAGTCACAAATTACATTTAATTAAATTTTTCAAAACATCTATAAATAAACTTTTTCATATAAATTTAATGAAAATAAATGATTTTTTTCTTACATATTTTTTTATTTATCTCATTTTCTCGTATAAATTAAAAATAAATAATAAATTCTTCTAAATTTTAATTGTATTTTTATTCAATTTTTTACTAAAAAAAACTTTTACCTATTTTTAAATTATAAATTACACTACCAATTTTTTTAACATTTTCAACTTCATTTCAAATTTTTAATTTATCAATAACAATAAACATTCACAAAATTTTAATATTTTTATTATCTTTAAATCAAATTAAATATTTAGATAGTTTAATTTTTTTATCTCACAACTAATTTTAAATTTATTTTCACCATTTTTAATTACTTTTTTTGAAATATTATTTATAGTCAAAATTTGTTTTTTATAAAATTAATTTCTCATATTTTATAATAAATATTTATAATATTTTTATATATTTTCATATCTTTCAAATAAAATATTCATACATAAATTAAAAATTTCTGTAATTTAAAAAAATATATAAAACTAAAAAAAAATATAAAACTCTTTCACAATTCGATTTTCAGTGACCCGAATTCTGATTGGGTTGAACTTTTAAAATTGTAATCAATTGCAAATTCTACTGCTTATTGCAAATTCTACTGCTTGGAAATCAAATCTTGAGTGTGCACAATAAACAATGTTACTTTGGGAAATAAATATGCAATGGTGTTACGAGGGAAATAAAAATTGAAAACAGTATTATTGATTGAAAACAGTATTATTGCTGTAAAAATTTCCACACGATTGCCACTTGACTATGAATTGACTTGGTGGCTGGTTCCTTGACTAAAAGAATGGACATTTTCATGATGGGTTAAACTGGCCCAAAACCAGCTTGAACGGGTAATTTCAAGACATTTTTTGAACTTTTAAAATATAATCTATAATATCTTTAAGATAAATAAAGATACAGGTAATGTTTGTACTCAACTAGTTGATTAAATCATTACCACACTCTTTGTGGCTGAAAATACTACATATGTTTATCAAAAGGAACTAGTAAGAATTGGATCTTTATACTTTATTTCTTGGATTTTGCTTCCTACATTTACATATTTGCATTAATTCTGCCATAGATGTTATTAATTGTTGGTTATGATTGCTTTTATTTAATAGGTTAACAGTAACTTGGCTATATCACCACTCATGGCCTAATGCGATTTGAAAATATCAGAGAAGAGTTGTGTTTGCTGTTGATGGAGTAGACTTTCAAGTGACTTGATGATGTCAATAATGGGTCCTTTTATAATTAGAATTTAATTGGTTAACTCAGATGAATCTCATGTTACCGTCATAATTTCAAACTCAAACTAAGACATTTATATTTGTATGAAATGATGTACTGAGATACTTTAGTTGATGATTCATATGTATAATTTATAATTTTAGATGAGTGTGTATCCGTTGCAACCCTTATGATGGAGTCAGATATGAGGATTAAACTGGGTGTCATTTCCGAACTCAAAAGTAGAAATGTTGCTGGTGAGGTTATTGAGACAAGGGTAGGATTTGTACTAGACAAAAAATAATTTGTTATAAAGGGAAGTAAAGTACTAAAACTGGTATTGCTTTACAACTTTTTATGAAATTAATTTATTCCCTAAACTTCATTTTATCAATTAAAACTGGTGCTTATAGTCTTTCTGGAAACTCCGGACAGAAATAAAATAATACAAATTGGTTTTAAGGAAAAGGAAGATAAAAAATAAAAAATAAAAAAACTTTTTCTTCCCCCATTCATATAAGGAGAATTGTCTATACATAAATAAAAGTAGAAAAAAAGAGATCCTTATTCTCTTTACCTAAAAAATGAAAGATGATTTCCATTTCTTATTATTGAATTTCCAAATAATTGGGTTTAGTAAGTACAAACTACTAAAATACTTGGTTTTAGTAAGTCTATACTCCTTAAATATTTTTAAGAAAAAATTATACTTTTAAAATTGAAATATATTATATAAATTATTAATTAATAGGGTTGGATAGGGGTTGAATTTGGGGTGCATTTGGCCTTAGTAAGCACACCCATTTCGACCAAGCCTCGCACAACATCTGTGACATTCGATTAAGGCAACTTTCTACTCCTTGTGTGAACCTCACGTCAGATGATTAGACAACATTGAATCTGAGAAGGATGGTTTCCAAAGACAGATTTAACAATTTTACTAATTATTTAATAATTTATTTTTAGAAATAATATAGTTATTATGAAAATAATTTTTTTATATTTATAAATAATAATAATAAATTAATGATTTATTAGGTGGATGTAAAATTTTGATAAATGACAAAATATCATAATCTTTTAAAAATCAGGATACGGAGTATTTGTTTGGATTAGGAGAGGGTAGAAAAGTAGAGAATATATCACCTGTGAACAATGAATCCACGTTAAAATAAAACTGTAGACATGTCATTAAAGTTGGTTGAAGATGTGGGGTGCAAAAGTCATGAATTTTATTTCTTTTAAAGAAAGAAATTGGTTTGATAAGCAAGAATAAAAATTTTTAGGAGGAATAATTTTTAGCAATATGATTTAGGAAGAATGAAAAGTAATCATATTTTTAAGAGAACTAATTTTTGTAAACTCTTTTAAAGACTAAAAGTTAATTATATTAAATTGAGAATTCCAGCTTTATAGTTATTTAGTATCACATGTAATATTACAAGAAAAAAGTTATTTAGAGACCAATATTTAGCTACCAAATAAAATAGTTACAAATTATAACAAAAATAGTCACTAAATTAAATTTTAATTGCTAAATAACTACAAAATATAAATAATGATTGAATTTAGTGATCAATTAAGTCAAATAATTGGTATTTAGATATCAAAGTTTTACTAACCTATATTATTAGATTCTAAATTAGTATCTAATTAAGTTAGTAAGAATTTTCAATGGATATCTTTATATATATTTTTGGAAATCTATTAATACTTGTCTTTGTTCACCCTAGCTTGTGTCAGCCATGTTCGGAATGTTTATCTACAAGGCATTGATATGGAATGTTTCAAATTGATATGACAATTATGCTATTTAGTTTGATAATTTTCAATTTCTTATAACTCTTGAAAGCCAAACAATCCTATTATAGGTGATAATGTACTTTTATATTAGTTTAGAGTGATTGATTTATTATTTATTGCATCACGTATATAATTTTTGATATATTTTGCAAAAATAGTATCATGCTTATATTAATACTTAATTTAGATTATATATTTTTTAAGTTTTATTATGGATTATTACTAAAAAACATTGAATTTATCTACAGCCAAATTCTGTAGGTAATAACCAAAATAGTGGGTAATCACACATTATCCACGGGTCAAAATCCGTAAGTAATGAGATTGGAGGTAAATTTCTCACCAACTTTTATCAATGGATAATTCAATTTCGTGTTTTCCATAAAATTTATTCCATAAGTATAAGTTTATATTACCCACTAATATTGATCCATGGGTAACATCATAATATATTTTTTATTATTTGTGATTAAAATTTATGATTATTAAAATTATTTTTATATCCTTCTACTTATCTCATTATTTATTATTATTCTTATTTTATTTATTAATGATATATTATTTTTATATCCTTCTACTTATCTTATTATTTATTATTATTGTTATTATTACTTATTATTAAATAAAATTATTGTTAATGTTATTACAAATATTAATAAAATTACTATCAAACTGTAATCCGAAAGAATTGAACCCAATATGATAATATTATAATTATTATTATTATATTTATGATTATGATTGTTAATATTATTAATAATACTATTATTATTATTATTATTAATATTATTATTCTTATTATTATATTTTTATTAAAAACGATAAATTAACAATAATATGAATAATATCAATAATAATATTAATAAAACAATATTAATAAGATTTATAGTAACAATAATAAATTAATAAAATTTAAAATACTAATATTATTAATAATATTAATACGGGTAATAAAAATAACTTAATAATAATAATATTAGAAATAAGAATATTAATGTTAACATTAACAATAATAACATTATTGATAATATTATTATTAACTATTATAATAATAATAATAATAATAATAATAATAATAATAATTCTTAATAATAATATCACAAATATTTTTAATAAAACTGAAAATAATACAAAAAATATTAATAATATTAAAACTATATTTCATATAAATATAAATAATGTGGATAATAATATAGTAATATTAAAAATATTATTAATGTAAATATAAATAATATGAATAGAAGTATTAATAATATTCCATATATTAAAAAATAATAATAATAATAATAGTGTTAATATCAATAATAATAATAATATTTTGTGTATAAATATTAATAATATTAAAAACTTTAAAAATATTAAAAACAACATTAATAATTTAAAAAAAATATAATACTGATAATAATAATAATTATAATTTTAATAATATTATAACTAACAATAATATTAGTTATGTTATTAATAATATCAATAAAAGTATTAATATTATTAATAATATTCACCTTTAATAATGTTATTATTAATAAATCAACATGAGATAATAGTAGTTTTATTAATAGGTAGGTAGGTATTACTCACAGACATGGGTCCGTCGGTATTATCCATTGACGAAGGTCTATCGGTATTACCTACAGAAATAGTTCATTGGTAATACTACAGACCAATATCCGTGGGTAATACCTACGAATCTGTGTCCGTGGGTAATACCCACAAATCTGTGTATGTGGGTAATATCTACGAACTTATGTCTGTGGGTAATACCTATGAACTTAAATCTATGGATAATACCTACAGATATATATTCGTATGTAATAATCCGTTAGTAATGCTGAATTTACCTACGGATACAGATCCGTGGGTAATAATCCGTAAATAAATTGAGTTTTTATTGTAGGGTATGTGTTGATAATCATTGATTTTAGTCTTTATTTGAATTATATATTATAACGTGATTTTGAATTATATGTTGTTAGAATTTAATTGAATTATCTCATTGTAGGAATTTTATTTGATTTAATTATGTGCTTGTAAAATTTTATTGATAAAATTGGTAGTGTCCGGATAAAATTCCAATTTAAATTTTATTTTAATTGTAAGAAGTTATAGGAATACACATAAATTTAGATACCAAACATAATATTTTAAAAAATATATTTTTGATAGATTTACCAACAAAAATATTTTCCACTAGATTATTTATATAGAAATTATTTAAATATAAATTTATATACAAATTATTTACATATGGATATTTAATATAAATTTACATATAAATTATTACATAAGAATTATTTATCAACTTGTACACGTTGTACGTTAGATTTTCAATCTTTGAACAAATCAAAAAGTGTCTATAAAATAATCTTGATTAAAACTAAATTTATTATATATGGGGAATCATCTCAAATGTTTCAATCCACGGTAGAAGTTTTGCATTACTTCTCGTATTTCTTATCATATTAATTAAAATTTGATTCCTTCTTTTTATCGTGATTCAGAACCAAGTATATTATGCTGACAATAATCCTATGTTCTTGAAAATATTTAGGTAGTTGTCCATTTTTTTTTTATCTATTATAATACTCTCTGCATTTATTTAATCTCACAATCTTAATTTGTTTTTTTTTTTACATTTGAGCAGTACTTCAACTTTAAAACCTTTAAAGGCATCTATAAATTTCATTCTTAAATAAAGTAAGTAGATATATGAGTAATCATCTTAAGATAATGAAGTATTTTTAATTACGGATATATATATATATATATATATATCTATATATATATATATATATATATATATATATATATATATATATATATATATATATATGAATGAATGAATGATATACCATAAATCTTAAAATCAATAAAAAAAAACTCAAAGTATGAAGTACTCTTATTTTACTTAATTCTCTTGGTAAAACTGTGCGCCAATCATCGATGTGACAAAATAGATGATTCTTCATTGAAACAAATTGTTTTCTTCGGCAAGGTATTAATGGGGTTCAAACTCAGTTTGGGCAACACATTTACTTACGTAAAGGATTACCACTACGCCAAAGCACTGATGCTTGTTTTTAATTAAATGACGTCTATTTATGACAAAAACTAACTAAACAACGTAACAATATACAACAATATACGTTTTCTTTCATCTTATTTGAATTGGGTCAATTTGACCTAGTTGCAACCTGTGAACCTAAGTTCAAAATCTGACTACTCTAACGTGGAAGCATTAAAAAACACCCTTTTACAAAAACATTATTTCTCCTTTTTCAATTTTAAAACTGAATTATGGAGTCCAAAACACCAGGCTGGAGAACAAAAGCAAGACAGAGGCTAAATAAGGATTTTGTCAAATAATTATAGCAAACCATATTTAAATAATTTAATGAGCCAAAATCGAAGAACAAAATCGTACCATTGCAATTCTCACTCACTCACTTTTGAGTTTCAAACTTTTACTTTTAATACACAATCATGTTATATCTTGAAGATAAAAATATGTTTAGTGACTTAAAAAAAATGGAAACGCAACAGAAAATTTCCGGATCGAGAGTATTCGCCAACTATTATACCAAATGTTTCTCCATATATTATTGTTGATGTGAGAATGATAATGTGGGTTCTTTGATAAAGAAGAAATGAAAGGATTCAGAAGAGTTAACAAATAGTGAAATTTAAGTCTAATTAAATTTTATAATTAAATTTTATAAAATTGATTTTTGAAATATGAAGTTTGTATTTATTTATAAACTATTAAAATGTCATATTTTTTAGTTGATATGATATCTCTAACACATCTCTTCATACTGATTATATTATTTAAGGTGAAATTTGTATTTATAAACTGTTAATATGTTTTATCTCTAATTCACGTGAGATCTCCAATATATTTATCCAAACTACTCAATTTATATCATATTATTTAAAGATAATCATTTATTATAATTTATTAGTAGCTTTATAAAAGTTAAACAAATATGATCACCAGTTACCTAAGTCTCCTAAGTCTTTACGAAGATTATGGTCAAAATTAGTCCTATCTACCTTATAATATGTATATAAATAATGCATTAGTGGTCATTATATAATATAAATGTAAATATGGTTTATGGTTTACCTACTCAACGACACTAGAATAGGTATGGGATCTAATCATGAAAGATATGCTTCATGATTTTGATATGTAGATATGTTTCGTGGTTACTTAATTTAGAAATTGATAAAATATTATTTGAAAAAGTAAAAGCTAAGATTGTGTTGATTCTCCAATTATTTGTTTCTTAATAAAAAAAAGTATTAAAGCAACCTTATAATTTCTTAAACAAATCAAAGGACAATATTTCCACACAGTAGACCGCCGAACGGCCCATCATCCACTCAAAAACATGCACACTTAAATATTGGAGCCTCTTAGTCGCCTTGCATTAGTGTTTTTCTTTGCTGCAATAATTGTAATCAAAATCATTGCCAACAACTTTTCTTGATATCTTCACTAGCAAATAAAATACGCGAAAGTGCTATAAGCACTGATAGGAAAACTTATATGAAAGAATATGAATAACTTGTTTTCTAGAAAACGGTAAAGAAATGGTCATTCTTCTAACATATATGTGCATCTTTTGATCAATAGAAGCAGGTAACATACGTCAAGAATAAATATTTTATTTCACTTTAAGTAAAACACAAGTTTTATTTTCATTCTATTTATTTTTCAATCTAACTTTTATGTAAAATATAAGAATAAACTGAAACATCGTTCAAAACATAATGCTATTTCTTTTTTAATTCTACAAGTTCTATATAATGAATAAAATATTTTTTTATATAATTTTATGTTTCGATTGTTTACCATTTAAAATATCCATTTTGATATTCTTTAATTTTAAATGGAGTTAATGTTTTCTTCTCAAATAATGGCTTTTTTAAGTTTGAGACACAATTTTAAATTATTTTCTACGGATTCAAATCATTAAATTTATTAGATTCATCTTCATGAAATTATAATATCTACTTAATGGTCAAACGAAAAATATCATAAATATAATAAAAGTTACGTACAAATTGAGTCTCACAAATATTTTGAAAATTTTAATATCATTTTTTTCACTAATGTAACTTTCATCATGTTTATGACTCATTTTTAGTTAATATATTCATTAATTTTCATACTTTTTATCTAATGTACTATAACACGGCTTCAATAATTTTTTTCTCAATAATGTATTTTTATTCTTTTTTTTTCTAAATAGCATATTGTGTCGAACAATAACTCAAATAATGCGATTTATTATAGTAGTTTAGAATGTAGTTTCTGGAGAACCGAATTCTCAACATAATTGCATATTATTTTTTAATATTTTTTTTATATGGAATAAATGAAAAATTTATTAAAACATATTTTAAAAACTTATTTTTATTTTTATAATTCTTTAATTGAAATATTTAATAATAACTCAAAATATTTTTAAAATTTTGAAAAAATAAAATACACCGACACCAACTGCCCTTTTGCTAGCAATAATAATAATAACAAAAAATAACTAAAGATGCACCTTCACTGCTGAAATTCAATAATTCAGCTATTTATTGAGGAGACAGTAACCCTACCCATTTCAGTGTTTGAATACAGGAGAAGTGATAGAAAGGAAACAGTTCAATCCCAACAACAAAATATAATGGGTTCAGCTGAAAACTCTATAGATAAAAAACACTATGTTCTGGTGCATGGGGCCTGTTATGGAGCTTGGCTTTGGTATAAGCTGAAGCCACGCTTGGAATGTGAAGGCCACAAGGTGTCGGTGGTGGACCTTGCAGCTTCTGGCACCAACATGCAGAAGATTGAAGATGTTCATACTTTCTCACAGTATTCCGAACCTTTGTTGCAGCTGTTGGCCTCAATTCCCCCAGATGAGAAGGTAGTTCTTGTAGGTCACAGTCTTGGAGGACTCAACATAGCACTTGCCATGGACAAGTTCCCAGAAAAGGTAGCAGTTGGTGTTTTCGTAACTGCTATAATTCCAGACACTCAGCACAAGCCATCATATGTCTTGGAAAAGGTTAGTTTCTCAGCCTCTTTCCAATAATTTATGCATATTTTTCATCTTTTACTTATCCAAACCAAGAGCAATACTTAGTGCATGGTTCACTTTGATAATGTAGTCGTTAAGGAATTCATCTGCTTAGTTAATTAGACGGGACATGCTTCTAACTGGTATAAACTCGTTTAACCGCCATTAAACCGGACAAAATCGATTTTAGTTCTGGTTCGGTGTGAGAAGACTCTCTCTTATTCAGACCTTTGTACTCTATCAAACTTGGATTTCACGCAGAGAAAGTGCCTTGAAATGTCATTACGAACACAATACGCTGTCACCACGACAGGATTCCAGCATGCCAACTTAATAAAACGCGTCCATCCCTACCAAACCGGGCACTAACTAAAAGTATTGAGAGGAACTTTATAAAAGGGTAAATTTATTTTAAAATTTACTCATTTTAAAACAAATATTTATAGAAATATGTTGTATTTGAAAATATAATTTCATATAAAAAGAGTCCTACTTCAATAAATTTTTTATTTTTAGTGTTCTAAATAGAACTTTTATTAGTTTTTCTATTGACATCTTGCATATATAACTACAAGTTCACTCTTTATTTTTTTTAGAAGTTGTAAGAATAAGTACGATTATTAATTTTTTTAGAGCATGCCATTTTTTAACTTTTTTAATTTTTAATTTTATTTATTTTGTTTTTGTATACAAATTTTCATTTAACTATATAAGTGGAATAAACAAGTTACTGATTCATTTTTCTAAACACGATTTAGTATTTGAAGAAGTTATACTTGTATGAACGTTTTTTTTTTTTTTTTTTTTTATTTTTTTTATTTTTTACTTTTATTTATTTTATTTTATATACACTTTTTCATTTGATAATATAGTGGAATAAAGAAGTTGCTGATGCAATTTTTTTATTTTTAGATATTTATTTATAAAATTTGTTTAATAAATTAAAATTTGATGTTAATTAAATAAAAGTTTAAAAAATAATAAAAACGAATAAAGAAGGTTGTTTTTGAAGTAAAGGAAACGAATATTAAAATATATTATTTTCATTTACGATTTGGATAGTTATTTTATTATGATTTCCGGTCTGATAAAAAAATAATTTTTTTACTTATTTTGAATTGATTTATTTATTTTATATAAAGAATAAATGGTTATTCTAATATATGAGGGTTGAGAATAAAAGTTGGAATAAAGTAAAATAATGTAAATAAGTCAGGATTTCTCATTTCAAATAGAATGAAAGTGAATTTCATAAGTAGTATAATGATCTCTAAAGTGCAAACTAGTTCAATGTGAGTAATTATAGGTAGAAAAAGTAACAAAACAACAATAATGAACAAAGTAGGAGAAAAACTTAAAATTCTTCACAAGTACACTATGATTATACACTCTCCTTTGATCCTTCTTTTAATAAACTATGATTATACACTCTCCTTTGATCCTTCTTTCAATAAACTATGATTTAGTTTTTTCAAAGATTGTGTTAACGAGTAATACATGTATTCCTTTCAAAACTAATTCATGCATTTGATGAGATTGATTAATGGTGAGATTAGTTGTCATTTGCTCGTACATTTTGTTTCCTTCCCGTTTGAATTTGAGTTAACTTTTCAAATGATATTTTATTTAATAAAACTCTAATCTCAATAATTTTGCTATAATTTAGCTTGGAAATAAGTTGTTCTATTTTGTAACCTATGTCAACAACAACATAATAAATGAAATAACTTAAATGTTATGTAATAGTCTAATTATGTATGAATTTGTAAGGAAAATTAAGAAATATTAGTGACAATATTAATTATTTGTCTCTTAATATGAGAATTTTTGATTTTTTTTTTGTGTTCAAATTGAACATAATATGAGATATCATGTAGTACACTAAGTGTTCCACCTACTTTCCATCTTCTTATGTCTTAAAATGAAGTGTTAAAAATATGGTTGTTTCTGGATCAATTATCACGCATAAGTTTGGTCTACGTGGAACATTTTGTCATAATATATAATTGTAAGAGTCATATTAAAGCTTACTTTGTCTTTTGATAATTGTGAATGTTAAGGAAAACATGTATTGGTTGCCATTTAGAGCAATTATAGTGAATAAAATGACGTGATAGTTTCTAGTGGAAACTATGTTGTTTATTTGACTAAATAACTTATAATATTTGAACCCTGACTTGAAAGGCCAAAAATCACGGTTTAAGATATAAAATGAGAGCAATTAATGTTTTTTTCTCTGTGACAAAATAATTATGGTGACTTTAATTTTTGCAATTAAATTGTAAATAAGGTTGGAAACATTTGCTTTTACTGAATTGAGTGCAATAAGAGCAATTTGTGTCCATTCTAACTTTTGATGTTCTAACTGCTGATGATTTTGAGAGAGAACTATTGGTTAACAAATAACTCTAAGATGCTTCAATTTTTTTAATTTCTTACTTTTATCAGATTTTGTTGAAAAATGTTCTAATTTTCCATTGACACTCATTGTGATAACATGTGGAATTTGCAACATATCTATCTAACTTACACTTAACTACATTTAACTACATTATATTTGTATACCTGATCTATATGATATTGTTTAAAGACAATGATTGTGGTTGGTTGAATCAGGGATAAAAAAATTACATGTTATTAGCTTTTGAATATTAAATTTAAGATCTCTTCTTTATTAGATTAATATAATAAAAAGTTATGAGATATAATTTTTAAACTTATTTTGGATACAATTAAGATTTATTCTTATTACATTAATATATTTTAATAATAAATTATAAACCTAATATTTGTTATAATACTGCATTGAAGACTACTGTGGAAATGAGAGGTATAATATTTTAAAACAGAGAATGTGTATAGAATTACCGAAATTCTATGGATACGGAAGCCTAAGGAATAATATACTCTGGCGGGGGTATGGGGGCGGGCAGCAAAATAAAGTAGAATAAATGGCACGACCACGTAGTAAAATAAATAAAGCAAGAAAGTTCCGAAAAGACACTAAACACAAATATTTTCTTACAAGTGTAATTAAATTTTAAGTATTTTAAAAGTTTAAAAAACTTTAATTGAGTTTTTATTAAAAATATTTATTTTATTAAGTATGTATTTTTTTATTTTTTAGGTATTTTTATTTATTGATTTTGCTATTGAAAAGACAATCTGATTGTTATTTCTATTTTTTTTTCATCATTTTCCTTAAATTCTTCAGTTATTCGTTTATTTTTTACTCCAAAATTGAAATATTGCAAGTTGACAGTAAACTTAAACGATAAAGTATTTAAATAAAAATATAAAAAAAAAGTAAAACATTCAATGTAATGAATTTTTTAAGTATATAAAGTTAATTAAAATTATTTAAATTTATTAAATAATTCAAATTAATTAAATATATTATTTTTATAAATTAGTTTGACCTTTTATCTGGCTGCAATACCAAAAGATGAAAAGTAAAGGAAAGAGGAAAAGTTAAAGTTTCTCTTCTTTTCATTTGATGAATTTTTTTCTAAAGTGTCACTGATTTTTTCAATTGCCACGTCATGTATTATTTGCACCGTCCTTTTTTTTTCTTTTAACTTATTGGAAAGAGAAGGTCTCAACGACTTTTTCTAAGCATGGTTTAGTTTAATTTATGAAAATGAGATTAAGTTTAGATTTTTTATTTGATAAAAACAACTAAATGCAAAATTAAAATTATGAATACAATTACGCAGTATAGAAATATTTTTTGACAAAATTAATTATTATGGTTGCTTATACTTGGGAATAAACCTAAATAATGTTGGTTAGGTTTGAAATTCATATTTCAGCATTTGATTTACCAGTCACAAATTAGTATAGGTAGGTTATTTGCACTTTATTCATATTGGATTAAGTTTTTTTAAGGAAGAAATTAATTTAGTTTTATTTTATATTTTAATAAACGAAGTAAATATATTGTATTTTTTAAAAAAATGTGTATGATTTTAATAATTATTTTTTATAGTGGACTATGATTTTATGTATTTTATTATTAAATTTTAATAACAATTAATTATTTAAAAATAAATTAAAAACATTAATATATTTTTAATTTAATTTTAACAAAATTTTGTTAAGATGACAATATTTCTTTAAGAGTTGGATATGAATGAGATTCTAAAGTTAAATACACAAAGTATATTTATTAGCTTTTTTTTAACTATAGCCAATAAAATATTCACGCACATAACAAAAAAAGTTATTCACTAATGTTTTTTTAATTAACATATGTCAATATATACACTTTAAACAAAATAAATTATTAATATTAAATGTGGGTTTTTTACAAAATATATGATATATTGATGATAATATTATAAAATAATTATATAATAAGTATTATATTGACAACTATTTGTTATATATTATATCATTGCGTAAATGTCAACTTATACTTTTGATAAAACCGGATAAATCTAATGAAAACAATTAGTAATTTGTGGTGATTTTGTGAATAGATTGGGTAGGCATTTACATCTTATTAATATTATTATTATTATTATTATTATTATTATTATTATTATATTTTTATTTTTTTAAAAAAAGAAAGTGAGATATACTGATAATAGTCATTTTTTTCTTTCAACAGTTGATTGAGAGTACCTTGGGAACGAATTGGATGGACACTGAATTCTCGAAGAGTGGAAATAAAACCACAGTTGTTTTTGGTCCGAAATTCCTGTCCGAGAAAATCTACCAAGCCTCTTCCATTGAGGTAATTTCATATCTTAAAACCTTCTTGTCCAT
>Ga0209489_105911_pt1:2500-20450 | contig 20450 bp, 5 predicted proteins | sample SiratrowhiteBW_FD_187527 | JGI IMG/M metagenome (GOLD analysis project Ga0209489, IMG submission 187527) | Root nodule microbial communities of legume samples collected from California, USA - Siratro white BW (SPAdes) (version 2) | ecosystem: Host-associated > Plants > Roots > Nodule...
TGCAAATTATTTTTATGAGAATAAATGGAAATTGTTTTTTTATGGAGCTTTTAACGCATTAGGGAGTGAAACAAATGCAATGATCACATTTTCGGAAAATCAATACGTAAAAATGACGACAAGGTTGTGTTTCAATTGTACCAATAACTTCGTAGAATATGAAGCTTACATTATAGGTATTTGGGCAACCATTGAATCCAAAGCTAAAGTTTTAGATGTATATGGTGATTCAGCATCCGTTATCCACCAATCAAGAGGAAAATGCGAAACTAGAGACTGAAAATTGATTCCTTGTTAGGCATAATTTTAATACTATTGTATTCCATCATATTCCACGAGATGATAATAAACTCGTTGATGCTTTGGCTACCTTATCATCAATGTTTGAGCTAAATCAAGATGAAGAGTTATTATTGATTAAAATGGAGAGTCATACGCAATAGTACCATTTCATTAAGGAAGAGTCTAATGGCAAGCCTTGGTATTTTGATATCACGCATTACCTCAAAGATAAAAAATTTCATGAGTCCACTTTTTAAATGACAAGAGGATGTTAAGAAGACTAACATAAAGTTTCATATTGAATAGGTGCAAAAGAAATCATGATATGGTACTCCTCAAATCATTAATGCAAAGGAGGCAGAACAAATACTAAGGAAACTTCATGAGGGGTCTTTTGGAACTCATATGAATGGATATGACATGACTATAAAGATCTTGAGTGTCGATTACTTCTGGTTAACTATAGAGAATGATTGTTGCATCTATACGAGAAAGTTTCATAAATCTTAAGCATATACACATGTTTTGGTTCAAAGTTTTTTCTTAAAGTATTTTAAGACAATCTAAATAGAAGTTGCCATTTCTCATGGGAGATCTTTCCTATTTATAATTCTTCTCCCTAAAACTCAATGACCTTATTCAAGTACTGGGTATCAAATTTCTCTTTATTCAAGTAATAAATACTAAATTGAGTATTCAAATACCTAATACCGAAAACATCAAGCTCCAAAATTCATGGTATCAATTTTTATTATTCTTTTTAGAATACATTTGCTTATTTCGCAAATTAGTGACACATCATTGTTAAATGGGTGATTAAGATACTCACCTAAATATTGACACATCATATCACCTAAGAGGCAACTCCATTCCTTAGTTTATATATCCTTGAGTCATGTTTTTACACATCACTGTCTAATGGACAATCGATGTAGTTACCCAATAATCGACCTCTGATGTCGTCCAACGAGTGATCCCTATATTCTTAAGGCTTTTTTTCGCTTAGATAACAATCTTCACCAGTCTCACGTACAATTATTTTGAACAAACTCATCCCTCTGGTGAACTCTACAAAATGACAACCTTATATGCCACACCATATGTGTTTAACTAAAAGAACCCCAAGTTCAAGACAATTCACAAATGTAAATGCGTCACCAATGCCCTTGAATATAAGGATACCGTGCCCTTTCTTGATATGGACAATAAATGTTACTGAAATTATGAAACTAAAAGTGTCAAATGCATGCTGCTTCATTTTACTCACAATCATTTTACTCACAATTGATTATTTTACCAAATAAGTAGAAGTTGTCTCTTATACCAATGTAATAAGAAAAATGATGATAAAATTTAGGTTTTAAGATTACGATAAAATTCATAAAGAGTTAATTTTCAGGTATAAATTGCTCCACAAGATTATCATAAGAATGCAATTAATTTGAATAATAAGATAATGAAAGAAATGTTTGATGACTTCAAAAATTTAATATTATAATTTTTTTATCGTTCAAAAATAAAAATTATAAAATATTTTAAAATATTCTCAAATGTAAATATTGATACAAAATACTTCCAATTCCTTTAGGTATAATTTGAAAATATATTCTGAAAACCTGGCCAAGATAATAAAAGTTTATAATAAATAAGAAAATAAACAAAAAGAGCCCTACTCTTTTTATGACAAGATATGCGCCATTAGAAATAACAAATGTATTTTTCATAGAAACTTATTTTTTTCTTCAACATTTGTGTATTAATTTTACTAATTTCTTATGGTAACAGTCACAATATATAATGACTTCTATTTCATGAATTTTATATTACCAATAAAAATAAAAATATTAAAAACATTATAAAGATTGACAAAAATATTTCCCTATGCTTCTTTGTATAGTATAATTTGAAAATATAATTTAAAAATTTGGTAAAGATTGTAAAAATCTATAACGATAATAAAAAGACTATAAATATAATAAACGAATATATTTTATACATCACTTTTTATTTTCAATAAAAGGCGAAATTTTTCAATAAAAATACAAAATAAATAAACAGAAGGAGCCATACTTTATACAACAAGATATGCATCGGGAATAACAAATATATTTACATTAAAACTTTTACATTTATTTTCTTCAACATTTGCCTGTTAATTTTACTAATTTCTCATTCTATCAGTCACAATTTATAATGACTTCTACTTCAGGAATTTTATATTGCCTTAAAAAAATAAACGCAATTTATTATTCTATTCGATTGATTTAAGAAGATGTTTCAAAAAGTCGCACAGATGTGGAGGGAAACTAAAGAAAATCCCAATCCGCACATACGCTACAAAACAAAATCTGGCCGTTGAAACCTATCTATCAACGTTTCATAATTGTCCAATTTCCAGTCCACGGATCGCAAAGATGAACCGTGGATCAATTCTTCATCCAACGACGGAGATCAAAACTCAAAACTTGAAGCTCCTTCAATAAATACCTATACCTCCCCGTGAAAAATCATTCCAATTCAAAAACAAAAACCCTAAACCCTAGATTTTCAAATTCGATCGAAATCGTTCTGTGAAGTCTGTTCTTCCAATTCAAAGTAGAAGAAAACCCTGAGAAAATGTCTGGTCGTGGCAAGGGCGGAAAGGGATTGGGCAAGGGAGGTGCGAAGAGGCACAGGAAAGTGCTTCGCGACAACATTCAGGGCATAACGAAACCGGCAATTCGGCGATTGGCGAGAAGAGGTGGTGTGAAGAGGATCAGTGGATTGATCTACGAGGAGACGAGGGGAGTGCTGAAGATATTCTTGGAGAACGTGATTCGTGACGCTGTGACCTATACCGAGCACGCCAGGAGGAAGACGGTTACGGCCATGGATGTGGTGTATGCGTTGAAGAGGCAGGGAAGGACCCTCTATGGTTTTGGAGGCTGATCCAATCCTTTGTGGATTCCATTTTCTTTTGAATTGTATTGTGACATAAGAAATACATGCTTTTTTGGGAATCCTTAACGTACTAGGTTGTTGGATTCTTCTCTATAGAATGAAAAATGAAGCACATCAATTGAGTGAAATGTAGTAATTTTTTAGGGTTTAATTTTTTTTTTTCACTGTGTTTTTTGGTACTATTTTGTGTAGATTATATTAAGATAATATATGTGATGATAACATTAAATGCTGATCTATTTTGTTTTAAAATATTATTAACTTAAGGTTTTAATAAATATTAGTTTTAAAATTCAACTAGTTTAATTTTATTAAATTAGTTGATTTAAAGAAATTAAATCTAGTTTTAGTATATTGAGTTATACCTTTTCGAAAGATGTATGAAGATTTCTTTGTTTGATGAATGCGTGAGTGACATTTTTGCCATTGACTCTCTCCAGGTGTGAAGTTTAGAATTCTTATTAATAATACGAGAAAGATTTGATTCGACAAAGTCTTTATTCAAGTGTGTTTTGAAAGGAAGATGTTTTGGGGTAGGTTATAGCTTCTATTCAATTTTTTATTTATTTATTTATTTTTTATAGATTTTTGGGTGTTAAGATCATGGAGAGCTTTGAAGGGGTGGGAACATAGTTGAACTAATGCACTATCACAAAATTCATTTTGATACATCAACCAAGTTAACTTTACGAGAAAGTTGTTAAGAGAGATGTTTTTCGTTGACTTGAACAGCTAGTAAAAATTGAATAAAGTAACTTATTTGTCTAAGGGGATGCACCGAAGAAATGGTAACAAACATAAATGTTATCATTTTGACTTTTGGTTCCTGTCAATTTTGGTGTTATGATCCTAGGGCTGATTTAAACACAATATGTATTGGATCTTCTTACGTGAACGGGAGGAGTGTTTCTTTTTACACATTGCACGATACTTTAGCTAAAATGGAGATCTCTAAATTGTAATCAATTTTAGATGGTCGTGTCCTAGTTATGAAATTCAAGTTTAACGGAATATCAATTGACTTCTTTTATATTAGTATTTCTTGCTTAAATACTTGTTATATTTGATGTCTCTCTTCAATGCAATGTTGACAACCTTATGGTGCGAAGTTTAGTTGTAGAGTTGCAGATCAAATTCTAAAATTCATTTTTAATGTTAAAGAACTTTTACACAACACTTGGTTGCTTGGAATTTTGGGTCAAAAGGCGAGGCATTTATTTCAATGTGTTAAGTTTGGTTGGTTGTGTTAACTTGACATTTAGCTTGAGTATACGAGTTGTATCTAAATGTAGTTTTAAGTATGTTTTTTAATTCTTTAAGGTGTATATATATAGTCGTCCTAGCTAACTGGTGTTAATGTTCAGTCCTTATTTTACTTTTTGGGGTTGCCTTAGCTCTTGCCACTAGCTTAGCCAAATTAATAAAACATTGGCTACTACCAACATTGTTAATGGCTTGGTCGGATTGATAAAATACTAACTATGATATGGCTCTATTGACTTTGTTGGATTAATAAAATGTTGACTATGATTAGTCTAGAGATTAAGGGGTTGTATATTGTCATAAATCAATTAATAACCCATGATCGAGTTTGAGTTATTGGATATTCAGAATGGACCAGCCATACGGTATGTACTATTAGTTAACCTGATATTATATTAAAAGAGAATGTAAGAGATTCAATAAAACTAACCACTAAAATAAAGGTATATTTGTTTGTGATATTTTAAATCAGCTGGGGAAGATTAAACAATATTATTTAAGATTCTGAAGATTGTTAGAAATCTAAGTGAGTCTAAGTCCTATATTGATTAGAAGTGAGAAAGTTGGATAACATATAAGGAAAAAGACTCACAAACCCATTATCTTAGGTTTTAGCTCAAGTCTCTTTGTTATAAAATTTTCTGCAGGAATATTTAATTAAATATCATGAAAGTGTGGTTCATGTAATTAATAGAACTAGCTCTAATAAAAGAAGAGTTAATGTGATAATCATTATTCTTTAAAATGTTAGTAGAATTAGTGGAGATTTTATTTTAAATTATATAATAAATTCTCTCCCATCTTCTTTTAAATAAATAAATAAATAAATAAAAATAAGGAAATTGATGTAACTTCTTTATCAAAGTTAAAAAGGAAGTTATCATCAATTTTAAATGTATGTTTAGAAAGAAAGGAAGGGGAAAAACAAAAGAATTCAAGAAAGATCATTAAGTCATTAACGAACACAAATCTTATTGTGTTTTCTTCTTTGTTTGTGTGATAATCATAAATTCAACAACATAAAGCTCTGATATCACATGTAAAAACCAAAATTGTCTACAACAAGACTCAAACATGCTATTTTCCACTCTAGAGTAGCATGTCTTATCCATCAGGGGACACGAACTTGTTTGAAATTGTGTTACAAATTAAACTTTTAAATTTCGCATTCATTGGCTTTTATGAAATAATTTGATTTTGTTTGGATTAATGTACAAGTGATTTGTTACTCACCAAAATGATCAAATCTGATTTTAATTACTCATTGAATAGATGCTAAATGATAGTTATTTATATATAGTATATATTAAAGTTCATTATTATAAGACATTTAAGAATCACCCAAAGGTTGATTAGTGGTTCTTATAATGATTGATTACGATAGGTGGAAATGTAAATGAACTACTAGTTTTATTCTATACAAAGATAGTAAATTTTTCTACTTAGTGCATATATCATTACTTCATGTTATTGTATGTTGATGTATCACTCAAAGAAGAATATTAATATACATTGAAAGTTTAGTTAGTAGTTATATAAATCTATTTTACATATTTTTATACCCAAAGCATTAATGTATGGTTTTGTATAAAATTTTGCAGTTTCCATTAATTTGTATGGTGTAGGAAATGATATTGTGAAGTTCAATGGGCTGAATTATCATGAGTGGTCTAAACAAATATGTTTCCATTTAGGATTTATGGACTTAGACCTCACATTAATAATGGATGAAAATCCCACAACCATTACTCATACTAGTTTAGAAGAGGATAAATTTCTTTATCATGCATAGGATAAGTATATTTGGTTGAGTGTGAGCTTGATGAAGATAACATTGAATGAAAATGTAAAGCCATCTATGCCTAAGACCGAAGATGCTAAGGATTTCATGAAGAAAATTAAGGAATATTCCCAATCAGACATTAATAACAAGTCTATTGTGTCAACACTCAATTTCGTCCGAATAATTTTGAAATTAAAAAAAATAATAATAAATTTAAATGTGTGACTACGATAAAAAATAAGAATCAAAGTAAGAAATGTACAAAAAATAATAAAATAAAAAATAAAATAAAATAATAACAAGAAAATAGTCGTTTCAAAACGGCTCCTCCCTACTCTCCCTATTTTCCCTCACATAAGCTCCCACGTTCATAGAAAATTCTCAACTCATAACTTGACTCAGTCACAAAAGTCACCAACTAAAATAACTACCCTACTCTCTCACGTGGACAATACACGGTTCCTTTTCCCATCTTCCTCTAAAGCCAAGTATCTACTAATTTTTCCGTTTCGCATTCTCTCACTCACACTCCCACGTCCACGATACACAAGATAGACACAGTAAAAACTAAAAAAGCTAAGGAGTTGCAGGTATGTTTCTTAACGTTGAATGTTGTTTCTATCATATGTATGTCATGATTTCAAATCAATAACAAGCAAAATGAGTAAAAGAAAAAACAAAGAAAGAGCTTGTGAGTTTAGCATAGTCTACTACCGCCATGCCTAGCCATGCACCTCCATTACACCATAACCCATGCACACCAGTTCTGAAACCTTGCCGTCGCCACGACCTCGCCTACCTTGCCAAGTCATGCCATGCATAGGCCTTCACTACGTCCCCCATGCACTACATTGATAATGGCATTCACATGTAACATTTTTTTGTTAAAACGATTTGTCAATAAAAATAATTATGACAATTTTAATTAACATTATTTACGTGAAAAAAAATGTTGCTTTATAAAAGTTGTTATATGGCAGATGCTGTAGCAGTTCACACAAAAGTGCCATTTTATATTTTGTAGCGCCCATATCTATGGCGGTATATGGAAACGCCACACACGTATAAAGTGACATTTATAATCGACGCTGTATACAAAAAAAATGCTACCACATACATGATTTTTTATAGTGTAACATCAAAGATGAATAAAACTGGCAGGCTCCAAAAATAGTTGGAAGAACAAGTAAACACAAATAGGAATTTAAACAAGAGAAGAACAAGTGAAAGAGTCAAATAATGGAGGAGACTTGAGAAGTTGGAAGTAAACTAGTACCATTTGAAGATGAAGAGGATTTCTTCATTTCATTACAAGCTCTATTTAAAATCACTACCTTGCTCTCAAGAGTTTAAGATAAGAGTTAAAAGTATAATATTACTTTTACATATGCTCAAATTTCGTATATCTCCAAAGTTCTCTTACAAGTAATAGAGATGTTTATTTATAATACAAGCTCTCCAAATTCCAATGTTAAAACCTACTAAAATGAGCCTAAATCTAGATACTTCTAAGATATGGACAAAATTTGAAAAGAACAAAAAAAGAAAAATTCAAATTTTTAAAGTTTGTAGATCTAAATTAGGGTCAAGGTCAATTTCATGTTTTTTTTTTTATTATTTTTATGTTGGTGTTACATTCTCCATGTTTTCTCTCATTAACCTTACCTTGTTTCCCTTTGTTTTCGGCCAAAAAGTAGAAGCCATGGAACATGCTTGGATTCACTTTCTTTGCTTAATTGTAGCACATACTTTCCTTGTCTCCCCTTTGCACCCCAAATCTCTATTTGCACTCTTTCTCTTGGTCACACCACCTAATCGCATCTGGGTTTGGAAAGGCCCCACTAAGTCCTATTCTAAACATTACTAATTCCATCTACAAGATATGGAGCTATTTTTTCTGGATTACAAAATTGTTATGCAGTACGACATGTGAAAAAGTGTATTGGGCAAGGAGGAAACGAAGATATGAAAGCAGTGATATGTAGGACTCAAGGAGGGATGTCTGATGCAATGATCATGTTGATGTAAGGACAATTTTCAATGTGTTACTAGTCCCATCAAATCCAGTAGTTGCGTGTAACATGTATAGTGACGGATTTTTAAGAAATATTTTGTATTAAAAAAATTATAAAATTTTTGAGGATGTTAAATATATAAAATATATTAAAACTAAACAATTACTTTTATTTATATATTAATTTATATATATGAAAAGAATTGGGAGACAAATACCCTCAACCCAAAAAGCTCCACCTCTGAGTATGCACAGGAGGGATTATACTGAGTTTTTCAGATGTGCTTATTAAGCGTTTGTGTCTTTTTACCGACAATTCATAACCATCTTCTTTATTTATATTTTGATGTTTTCTTTGTTTTCACACGGGTTGAGCAATTATGCGTGCTTTTTATTTTTTTATCTGTACTTATTTTTCCGACAAAAAAATATATTTATTCATATTGTTTAATAATTTAAAAAGCAGAAATTCAACTATTAAAAAATATTATTTAACATGTTATGAGTTAATAAATAATTGCTAATAAATTCATAGAGCTTACATGCCATTTAAACAGATAAATCTAATTAAATGAAGTGCCAACATGTATCCCGTATTATTGGACAGTGACGAAAAATAACAATAATTGGAAGACATGCTATTTAATTAATAACAGTTGACCAAAGGAATAAGATGGTTACAACATATATGAATCAAATTCAATACATTGAATTGAAAAAGATATTCTCAAAATATAGGCATTGCAAATACAATCATATGATAAAAAAAAATTTCTAAAATGAAACATTGTTTAAAGTCAAAACCGATAAGTACAAGAATGTAAAAAGCCCTCATTTTACACACACTATCACGTCATGTGGAGTGAACAATTAATGTGCTTTTAAACCATAAAAAATTGTACCTGAAACCAAGTCAAATACTCAACATGCTTCCTTGGTACAATATTTTCTAAGATTGGACATAAAATTATAATAACTATGAGTATTATTTAACAGGTGTCTATGAAAATTTATGCTGATGTTGCTAACATGAAGTGGACAAGAGTTTTCTGTTACATAATAAGTATAAACTGGTAAACTTTCAGTTATACTGTCCACCTTTTTGATTTATCGTGATATTGAAGTTACTTGTACACTTGGTCATCGACCCAGAAGCTGACAATGTTCAAAGATTCAAGCATAAAGCACATGATCTCATGAACTTGCAATAGTTGCTTATAATAAAAGAATAGATGAGTCAACAACAAATACATAAGATAAGATGGCTACGTCAAAGAACAAGTGTCCAAAATGTTTGAAGAAGTTTTGTTATCGTAAAATTCTTTATCAATAGAGACATACAAAAAGGCTTGAAGAACAAAATTTTAAATAATCACATTTGGAGTAAAAATTATAAGAACAAAGGCACACAATTTAAGATTAAGTGTTCATGATTAAGAAAAAAAAATACTTAATTTTTTTTTATTTAAAAACGTACCAGTTCAAGTAGTATAATTTGAATCTGAATTGTCTACACGCCATGATATAATTGATGAACCTTGCAATAATCATCATGCAACAATTGTTGTGTTAGGAATTAAGCTTTGATTATGAGTTTGCTTACTTGGTATATGTCATAGGACTATTGATATGTAATCTTTTATTTTGAAAATGACCAATATTGGATCGAACATTTATATGTTGCTTAATTTTGTTTGTTGTTTTTAGCTAAATGCAAAGTATTATACAATTTTGACATATGGTTGAAAGTTTCATATATTTTGTATTCTTTATCTTGTATAATTTGTAATCACATTTTATCCATCATTTTTGTTTTCATTGGTTTGTAATTTTAGATTTTTTTGGAAGTTTAAAAGCTTAAGTGTAGGTTATTTGATGAACACATCTTATGAACTCTTAGCATAGTTAATTGAATTCTTTACCATTGTAGGACCAATTAACTTTAGAAGAGGGTTGAATGAAGCCTGAGCTCAAATCTTTGCAAACAAAACTACAAAGAAAGATTGTCAATATAAAAATAGATAAGCACAAATAAAGCAATTTCATACCACTTAACCATAATTTCTTAAGATACTTCTAGTTCTCTTTTGAACAAATTGTTCAAGAGGTTTCACTATTCTGTACATATTTATGACGAGTACACAAATCTCTCAAAATTACAACTAGCACACAAATCTTTCTAGGTTACAATGAGTACATAAACCTCCCTAAGTTACATCACTCTCAATCTTCCTCTGAAATCAAGATCACTCAAGATTGAAAGAAACATTCTCAAAAGAGATAACAGTGAAATAAACACTCTCAAAAGAGAGAACAATGAAAACTCGTATTTCACACTTGTAACAAATTACAAGAGTTTTTCACACAGACCTAATTGTTTAGATGCTCTACAATAACAAATATAGCATTAAACACTCAAAACTAGAGTAGACGTTATCTTTAGTAGATGAATAGTAGACACTTATATCAATCAAATCCAATTAACATGAATTTCATATTTTGTGAAAATAGAGCATGCACAAACCAATATCAAAACTATGTAAAACATTTCCATTTGAAATATTTTCAAAACAATTTTATATCATAAACCTTTAATTAAAAAAAATATTTATCTATTAAGATGCAAAGAAATCACATTTTAGACACATAAATATTATATATAAGTGAGATGAAATTAAAATGATTTATTGATTGAAATCAATATCAAAGAATTTTTTAGTTATGAGATAATGTGTTTCTTTCAATTTAAATTTGATTCATTCAATTAAAACTTTCTTAATCCTCTATTATTGATACAAAAATATTTAACTAAAGGTAGGACGAAGTTAATCTAGTGAAAAACAAATCAAACGAAGTAATCATGATTATATCATTTAAAGAAAATTTTAGACTATTTAATCTGACCGTTTAATGGTTTAACAATCACTTCTTAAGTGCATAAATGTTCATTCTTAACTTAGTCAAAAATGACCTTGATTACATATATTTGTATATATTTGTAATAATATTGATTAATCTTATTTGTGTATAGGTGGATGAAAACATAAATTTGGGCAAAAATAATTTAAATCATCACAAGCAAATCATAATTTTCTTAGCTAATCATCAAAAGTTGCAAACAACATCACTAACTACCATTTATCTCAAAATGTAGTGAAATCACTCGAGCAATGACTAATTTAACAACCAATGGAGCAATGACTAATTTAACAACCAATCTCATTAGTGAATCCCATTTTGTTGTGCAAATTTACACAAGCTTGGAAAAGTAGGCAAGTCAATAATAAACTCAAAATTGATTGGGCTTTCTCCATGAGCCTAATACTATTGTAGTATTGAACATTATATATAAATATTTATATAATCACTTTAGATGATAGTTTTAGTTAGTGAATATAGATTTCATTTTCTTTAAGATACTTTTTACATTTTGTCTTTTCGAATTCTACATTTCTCTATAGTTTCTATTGTTGTTTACAAGTTTTCTTTTACATTTGCAGCATATTTTGATTTATAAATTTAATTTAATTCTTCTTACTTTTCAATTTCTAATTTGTTCATGGTTATCCTTTATGTCTTTACTTTTCAATCAAGCAATTTAATTTTCTGCACTTTATTACTTTGTTTATTGCTTTTCAGACTTCTAGGTTAGCTGTTTTATTTGATTCTCGATTTGATGGTTGAGATTTGATTTTTTATTATTCTAAATGTTCATATTTCAATGTTGTTGAAGTGTAATTGATTTTGTTTGGTGAAACTCTTTCAATTACATATTGACTTGAATTTAAGATTACACATTTTTCTTCATTAATGAATTCACAACTCTAATTTGAATTGAATATGACAAATAAACTCTTATGAGCTATTTGGAATTTGAATGTTTAGTAATTAATACAAGTACTATTTTGTGGTTAGAAATAGAACTAAAATTTAATGATGTACAATAAAATAAGGGGGAAATTAAAGAATTAAACTTTGATATAGATTTTAAAACTATACTTTAAAATAAACACTTATTGTAGAAGAATAGACAAGTCAACCATGGACGCATGAAGTGAAAGACGATTGCATCAAGAACTAATGCCGAAATGGTTAAGAGAAGCTTTACTCAATAAAAGACTTTATCAACAGACACATACGAAAGAACTTCAAGAACAAAAGTTGAAGTAACAACATATGGAGTAAACTTCATAATAACAAATGCACAAGACACAAGTAAAGATTATAATAATAGCATACACATATATCGTAAGATGCTAAATCAATAAGCAAATTGTTTGATCGAACGCTTACCACTAGGCTAAAGGTGTACTTCTTTCTACTTAAGAGTGTAACAACCCAAGCATTAGGATTTGATTGTGACTTGTCCTGCTTGACAGGACAATTGATGTCACTTGTAACAATCTTCCCCTTAACAATTGTCTTATTAGAAATCAAACTCTTCGATTGTAACTCAATCCACCTGACCTACACCACAGGACAATTGTGCAACCTACAACAATCTCCCTCTACACAACTGTCTTTATAATAATTAAATTGGTAACCTTGACTATGATATCAATTGTTGGTTCAAACACTTACTACTAGTCAAAATTTATAGTTGATAATCAAAGTGTAACTCTTTCTACTTAAGAGTGTAGCAACCCAAGTGTCACAATTAAATTGTAACTTGACTCACCTAGTCTATACCACAAGATAATTGATGCCACCTACAACATAAAGGAGTGAGCAAAATCAAGAACAACAAAGGACTTATCCTTACACATAATACATATGTTCCCAACACAAGACATATTGTTGTAGTATGATTTAAAGCCTTATAAAAAATAAGATGTTATTTTGGGCATGAATTGATTAGTATTTGATAGATTTATGATAAATTGTTGTGAAAAAGTCATAGAGTTTCTTATAGGATTTTCCCTGTCTTGATAGTCTCTTCCATCCTTGTGGTGTAGTTCTATATAGGTTTCTTAAAGTATCAGAGGGAGAATTTTTCTTCTAATTTTTTACTTAAACTTAGAGATACAAACAAAATAGAAATTATCCCTATCATTAGAGATTTTTACGGTGCATTTTCCAAACAAAAGAACTATCTGGGCTTCAGAAATATCTATTATACCTTATAATATGTCCCCTTTAGAATTCAAGAAGTTAAAGAAGTAGCTAGAAGAGTTATTAGATAAACAATTCATGTTTCATTATGAGGAACACATATTCTCTTAGTGAAAAGAAAATGGTAGCATGAGGTTAATTATGTATAGATTATAGGTTGTTAAATAAGGTACCAATTAAGAAAAAAATACTCACTCCTTAATATATAAACTTGTTGAATCAACGTATATGAGCTTTAAGTTATTTTTTTTAAAAATAGACCTTAGGTCAGGATATTATCAAATTATGATAAAAATTGAAGATATCCAAAATCTGCATTTAGTATTAGGTGTCGAAATCATGACTATTTAGTTATGTCTTTTGGTTTGACTAATGCTCTTATGATGTTTATGGATTACATGAACAAGATTTTTAAGTTATTATTAGACAAATATATTGTGGTATCTATAAATGACATCCTAATCTACTAAAAAGGAACCTTACAAAAATATGAGAAATATCTTAGAATTGTTTTACATTTTCCAAGAGAGGAGAAATTATTTATAAAACCTAACAGTGAATTTTGATTAAAGGAAGTGAAATTCTTAGATCGTGTCATGTTCCAATAAGGAGTGTCTTTAGACCCAAATAAGTGATTGGTGGATTGGAATAAGAGAGACCTAAAACAATCATACAAGGAATTTCTTGGGTTCAATGTGTTATAGAAAAGTTATTAGTGGTTTTTTTAATTAGCTTTACCATTGACTAGGCTCACTAGGAAACATCAATGTTGTGGTTGATGCACTGAGTAGAAAATCCCTTGACTCTATGTCAGTTTAAGAACATTTGTTGTTAGAATAAAGTAGAAATCTAAACCCCAAGTTCACTAGGAAGGTCCTACCTAAATTAAGCTTGCACAAAATAGTAGCCTTTAATACCTTGAGGGACCAAGTTAAGGAAGAATAAAAGGTAAACTAAGACCTCCAAAAGCACTAGGAGAAGTTTGTTTAGATGAAAACCAAGATGAAAACTTAACCTCCAAGGGAAGGTTGTGTGTTCTCAATAATGACGATCACAAATGAAAAAATTTAGAAGACATATAGGAGTAGTTTTTTTATACATCATGGTGCAACTAAAATATGTACCAATATGTAAAGAAAATGTTTCGACGGCCAAATATGAAGAAAGAGATATATGAGTTCATAAGAAAGTGCCATGTGTGCCAATAAGTTAAGATAGAACACCGAAATTATTGGCTTGTTGCAACCACTTAAAATCCTCAAGTAGAAGTGCGAGAATATTACAATGAATTTTGTTAGTTTCCATGCCAATAAACTGATTTTGATGCTATTCGGGTGATAGTTGATAGACTAATAAAATCTAACCACCTTTTACCCATTATGATTACCTAACATTTGAAGAAACTGACTTAATTATATATTGGGAGATGGTCTGTTTGCATGGGGTGCTAGTTAGCATATTATTAGATAGGGACTTTAGGTTGATTTATAGATTTTTGATAGCATTTCAAGCTCTAAGAATTAAGTTAACCCTTAATATTACATATCACTCCAAATTGATGATCAAAGTGAAAGGATCATCCAAACCTTATAAGATAAACTCAGAGCCTTTTGGAAGAAAGGGGAAGCTAGGATAATTTTCTAGCCTTGATATAGTTTTTCTACAATAATTGTTTTCATTCTATCATAGACATGACAACATTTAAGGCTTTGTAGAGTCTATGATGCATAACTTCTTTGTCTATATGAGGTGAATATGGCTTTTATGGGCTAGATATATTCTAAGAAATTACTAAAAAACCCAAATGGTTAGAGCATGTGAAAACAAGCAAAATATATAACAAAAGAAGAGTTGAATTGTGTATTTAAATTTTTTCCCAACTTTCACAAATTAGAGTTAAATCATCGTCTAAATGAAGTGATTAGATTAAATTTTTAACTTAGAAAGATGCATTGTCAAGTAGTTTTAATAAGAATAGCATTTGATGAAAATCATCATACACAAATTCATTTTAGTAAAGTTGTCCTTCTTTAGTTAATCACAAACCAATAATATGCAATTCAAAGATATAAATGTAGAAAGAGATTTACACTAGATGGTTTTATACTGATTTATTTGGAAACCTAAATTATGTATAATTTTTTGTTAATGTGATCCAGTTTCACTAGTAGAATAACACTCCAATATATAAAACAATCATTTTTTTGACCTAAACCACTTTTGATTAAACACTTAGTATTATTTGGACTGCAACCAGTCTTCACTAAGATTTAGTATTACTACTCCTAGTTAAAATTAGGTATTCTTTAGAATATACTAGTAGAAAAAATACATTCCACGACAAGATATCATCGCGGTTAGAAAGGAACCGCAATTAAAAATAACACGGTGGCATTTTTGAAATTAAGTGTAATCATATCACCGCGGTTGGAGCGATAACCGCAATGGTAAGGCACCTGCAGGGAGATACCAATGCGGTTGTTTAGACAACCGCGCTGATATCTGCAAAATAACTTAAAAATTATTTTGCAGGGAGATACAAAGGCGGTTGTTTAAACAACCGCCTTTGTATAGGAGATACAAGGGCGATTGTTTAAACAACCGCCTTTGTATCCCCTTTTTTAGGGTTTTGCTTATCCTACGCTTCCATAAATACATTGAAACCAAGCGCCGCACCATGCCACACCACTTCTCTCATTGCAACACAAATCAAAGAACTACAGAAACTTCTTAATAAACACTCATCTTTGAAACCCTTTCCCTCTTTTCGTCCTTTTCGATCTTCCTTCTTCGTTCTCCACAATGAGAGAGTGCATCAAACACGACATTCAAGTCTCATTTCTAAACCCTAATCTCTCCATTTTTTTTACACTCGCTCGCTCAATCGTGATCTGTTTTCGCTCTTTGCTTTTCCTCTACATCTCAACCACGTTTTTGTCATTTTTGTCTATTATTTGTGTTTCTTCTTTATTGCTTCACCGATTTACCGATCTGTACCCACTCTATGTTTTCTACCGACATTTTTTTCGTTTTCGTCCGATTGGTTCGTTGGTGTATGTATACGCTCTGTATTTTTCGAACATTTGCTTCTCCTTTCGTATTGTTCGAGAGATTGGAGATTTAAATTTGATAATAACGCCTATTTAAATTTGTCACAACAAGAAGCTTCGTTGGGTTTCTGTAACTATTGAATTTTGGTGGACAGCAGCGAATAGCTGCTGCCATTTTTAAAAAAAATTACACATATGAGCGCGGTTTTCTCTACAACCGCGCTCGTATGTGCAAAATGAGCATTTCTTAACGCGGTTGTTAGAGAACCGCGGTGGTATGTTATAGTTTCTATCGCGGTTCTATAACCGCGATTATATCTTCAGTACTTTTTATCGCGGTTGAATCTATCGCGGTTCCGGAATCGTGCTTGTAAACCTTATATAACCGCGATTAAATGTCTTTTTTCTACTAGTGATACAACCACTCTTAGTTAACCATCTAAGAGTTTTTTCTTTTATTGGTGTTGTAAAGAATTTTGTCATATATATTTTTAATAAAAAATAAAAGAAAACTCTTCATAAATTAATAATCAACTTACGAAAATTTGAAAAATGAAATGTAGAAAAAATAGATAATTTTTTTTAGAAATTAGTTTATGCATAAATTAATTTTCTCTCATAAAATTATTTTTTTTTCAACTTTTAAAGAATGTTATCCGTAATATCGTCCAAACACACGTCATAACTTATGAGAAAATGAAGATGACTTTGTTTCGTTTAAAAACAAATTAGTTTGAACAAGTCCATCATCATACGTATTTCACTAATTATTTGATTTAATCAATTGTTTATCTTTTTTCTTATTTCGAAGAAGTCTGATCAACTGTGGGGTTTAAGAACAAGACTAACCCTGGTATGCTCCTGTATAAATTGGAATAAAAATAATATGCAAAGATGAGTCATCACGAAAATATATTAACATTGATGAAGACGATATCTAAGGCCCTTAACGAGACCGACTAAGGACACAAGACAAAATTCATACATATTTATTAGTTTATTATTTATATATTTATTAGATTACAAAGAACATATCTTTAGTTATTATATTTTAATTTAAAAGAAATAGAAAGAGAAAATTTTAAATAAAAAATAGAAGTAAAAATTAAAAATCACAAAATACGATTTAAATCAAACTACAAAAATTAATTTGGTTTGATTCAATTTTTTTTTCTAAATTAAATAAAATACTTTTTATATTTGATTTAAATATATTTTTAACCAAATACCTAATCAATCCTCGCACAGCAAACACCTTAGAAATGGATTAATTTTAGTTGTCATTTATGCTGTGTTAAAATAGTAAAATTAGATAAAATCATTTACTATATGTTTTGACTTTGAATTTATGAGATTTTGGTTTGGTCTTGATTTGTTGGAATTTTTAATTTAAGTGATTTATATCTCAAACGACAACATGACGTAAACAAGTTTATTTATTAGAAATATATATATATTATACTTTTCATCCTTTCTTCCCTAAGAGTTATGGCTTCAAACATGAAC
>Ga0209489_105912_pt1 | contig 20449 bp, 9 predicted proteins | sample SiratrowhiteBW_FD_187527 | JGI IMG/M metagenome (GOLD analysis project Ga0209489, IMG submission 187527) | Root nodule microbial communities of legume samples collected from California, USA - Siratro white BW (SPAdes) (version 2) | ecosystem: Host-associated > Plants > Roots > Nodule | place: USA...
ATATATCTTAAGTTAATTAAATACCTATTGTATTTTATACACAGAAAAGGTATTTTACCTACACATAAATCTAAAGCAATGAAAATATACCTTCTTTCTTCCATAATCTCACTATGAATTTCTTTCATCCTCCCTCTTCCTCACTTTTCTCTATCATTATCTATTAGCAAATATGTAATTTTAGTGATAATTAAGATGCAAATGTATACTTTTGTTTTTGTAATAAAATTATCAATATATTTTCCTTTTTTTCGTTAAAAGGTGCCTTTATAGTTACAAATTATGTTGAAATTAGAATCCTTATATATAAATAGGTTTAGTTATTAATTATTTATACAAATAATGGAATAGTAATTAATATTTTGCAAATGCTTCCAATATTTTGATAGGGATCAAGAAAAATATTTAATATCAAGAAAAATATTTAATATTAAGCTAAAGTGAAGACCCCTAAAGCACATAACACTAATCCAAAGACCGTGCGACAGTAGAATCCAAATCCACCATTATAGAAAACAGAAAATAGCATTAAGACGGAAAAAGGGTTCACCAACTAGTTGATATGTTTTTTTTTTTGTTTGTTTGAATGAAGGATGTCTTTCATCCATAATATTTTTGAAACGTGGAGATTATTAAAATGTGTTTTATCTTTTGTTAACAATGTTTTTTTCTTATACATTGTCAGAGTTGAACTTCAATCAATATGTTTAAGAAACCTGTACATCATGATTTGAAATGATAGTGTTGAAATAAGTGAGCATTTTGTATATATAGCAGTCTCCCGATAGTGCTGAAAACGTTGGATAAAGGTCAACAAGCAGAAGAGTCCTGTCAGAATAAAACAAGATTAGTGTACTTTTATCATTTCTCTAAAGTCAACACTGATAACAACACATGTAAAGTTGAATAAAGTGAAAAACATTAAGATATCACACACAATCTAATTGATCATTTTTATTTCTAGCACTGTTTAGATTTCTATAACTTGGTGTTTTAACTAAAGGCATCAATCAAAGCTAAACCCTTCAAGCTTTTGAGCCATCATTACCACTGCAAGCTTGTCCTTGTACTACAATCATTTATGTTTGATCTTGAACCATATTAATTACCCCATGACAAAATGATATGACAATATGAAATTGAAATATGCCAGTGGTGATTAGTCAATAATCATGAAAACTATGCCTTATAAGGTATTCTTCCCTAGGAAAGTTTAGAGACTAAGGAACATACAAGAAAGTCATGATTGATGTTTTCACAAAGTTCACTAAATTGTAGGACACATTGGAGTACTGATATAAAGAAGCCACTAACTAAATGAATTACTAGGAATTTAATTGAAGCAACAAATCACATGGCAAACCCTTGCAATGAGTTTGCCAACAACTTTTACATGCAAGGGTTGGAAGCCTAGTGAGAACACTAGGTAAGCAAGGCACAAACAATTTGATTACAGTCTAGCATGTAGCCAAAGATAAGCATTAATCCCAAAGTTGAAATTAAGCATATACATGACAAGATGGATCAAAAGAAAGTAAACAATGTTGTTTATTAACAAATTACACTATTAGTGAATATGCTGATTCAAAAACAACAAAAATGTTTTTTTGTAGCAAAGCAATGCTTGTAGTTGCTTTTGGCTCACCAATAAAAGGAAATATATTAAAAGTAATTCAAACCGTGAAATTTATGTCCAATAATAGAGATGACTGAGTTAGGTAACATTTCATCACAGTTTTCCATCCACATTTCCACCCAATAGGTTAGCCTGTGGGTCCTAGAAATTTGAATAACTGTACTTGACCTGAAGTAAGCCAAAGTCTTTCTCTTGTGGATGATGATTATAGCCATACAGCAGCATGGTTTACACACTCTCAGAGTCCCTTATTCCCTTTCAGCCTTTTACATTTGCTTTTTGGGGGAAAGAATTAGGACACAAACAGAAAAATATTGGCATAACAGAGAAAGAGATGCTTAATACCATGTAAGGTGGGGAACATATTCATACAAAAGTTGAAAATAAATTATGTTCCTAGGCTAGCTAGTAGACTGCATATGAATGTTGCTTGCTTTAAATGGGATCATAGATTGCCATATTTTCTTATTTAAATTGTTGTAATTGAAGATATGTTGGGAGATATGCTGTTTTGTCTAGACAGTGATGAGCAATGTGCACACATAGCTAGACTCCAATTCAAATTTGACCTGTATTCAAATTTGTGGCTGGTGAGTTTATGTAGAAAACTTTGAAGATGAGTAAGTTAGTCCTATTATTAGCAAATGTGTTCAAAAAGAGAGAATAGTGTATATCTTGTTCCTTTATTGTTCAACCCCTAAGAGACGTGTAAAGGGGGTTGTATCTCTTCTATACATTTGCCACCCCTTGTTGTCCATATCATCCTTATGGGAAGAAGTGGATGAACCTAAAAACAACTAAGTTTGCCCCAACTGAGTCCTCTTAAAGGGAATAATATTTTGGACTTTCTTTCATGATGGGAGGTATTGGTAACTGTTAGGTATTCAAGTATGAGTCCAAGTCTCACATTGGATAGGAATGAAAAAGTTGAGCAACATATAAAAAAAAGACCCACAAATCCAATAAGGGAAGATTGTTAGGTATTCACAATACTACACTTGAGGAGAAGACTTTTAGGTATTCAAGTGTGAGTCTAAGTCTCATACTGGGTAAGAATGAGAAAGTTGAATAACATATGAGAAATAAAACCCACAAAAACTTAATGCCTTAAGGTTTTGGGTTTAAGATGGTGTCATTTCCTTATATGGTTTGTCTCTCTAACAATAATAACTGTTGTGACTTTTTAGCTACAACAATACCTTTCTATTTATTTCTATTTAGTATTGTTGTGACTTTTTAGCTGCAACAATACCTTTTTATTGAGTAGTTAATATTCATTTTCTCTATGTATGAAGTTTGGAGGAGGATAAGGCTTCTGTACTGAATTTAGACTCCTAAAGTGATGTTTGTGGCATTCTCAATTTTGACATAGCTATCTAACAATCACACCTTGGACTCAAGCATCAAGTTATATCTGTCGTTCAATTTTAAATAGTCTTCACTTATTTTTCATTCATTTGTATGTAAGGGTTCTTCACCAACATTTCACTTGTACGTACTTGAATTCTTAACTCAGGAAATCATTTGTCAAATTCGAGAATGAAGTTGAATGTGATAATGACATTCAAACTTTTAGTGCCCTATTTTATGCATCAAATATAGGTAATAAGATGAGATAACTTATACTATCATATTTTACTCTCTATTAATTGTTAAGGGACTTGCTTATCCAATTAACCTATAAAATTCATTAATTTTGAAAGTTATTTCAAAAGAAATTAAAGTTAAGAAGAATGGTTGATAAATAGATGATATATATTATTTTCATCCTTACTCTATGGTAATGTAACATTCATTTTTGTCCATACGTTACAATTAATATTATTTTTCTGTCATAGTTTATTTTATTGTTACATTGTTGTATTTTATTTGTAATGATCTAGGATTTATGTAGACGAAAAGATGAAAAGTTGTATAAGTTTTTTTTTTTTTTTTCAAAAGTAGAAAAAGATTGAAATTGTTAAGGTTGTTTGGACATAAAATAAAGTTTATAGATTAAAGAAAGTTCTTTATATACTATAACAAGTTCTAAGAATTTGGTATGATCGTATTGAGACTTATATTATAAATGTTAGATTTGTGAGATATCGTTACGAGCATACATTATTCGTCAAGGTGGGAGACAAAGAAAAAATGTTAATAATATACTTATATGTTGATGATAAATTCATTAGAATTACAGTGGTGAAATAAGCTCAAAGAATGCGATTCGAAGAAGATTTCTATGCGAAAATGGTAAGAGAGCGGAGATATGCGAGTTACGAAAATGCGTCTGCTAGAATGAAAGGTAAAGTGAAATCTAAGATTGGAAAAAAGTGAAATGAGAGAGGGGCCTCATGGTTTATGGGTTGTAATAAGTGTCAACTACAGTTTAGCCCACCTTATCATCCTAATTACTAAATATTTATTTCTTCCGCAAATTCACTATTATTCATTTTTTCTCCAATTTGTGTCGTCTATAGTGGATTAAGTCCACTCTAATTAATAAAATATTATTTTTTATTAGTTGATTTAGCAGATGTATGTTTATTTATTATTTTTTATTAAATTGTAGTATCGATCTAGAATAGGCTTGACCCACTTTAATTTGTACATTTATTTTTGTGTACGCTTAGAGTGTGTTTGATCCACTTTATTTGTATTTTATGTTAAATCGATGCTTTTTCATGACAATTAATACCTGACATTCTTGTAGTGATCAATTAGAATATGAGATTTTTCTATCTAAAAAAATATGTAGGAGAAATTTTGAACATGTTTCAAATGAAGGATTGCAATTCTCTGTGTATTCTAGTTGAACGTGTCATAAAACTACACAAAAATCATGATGGAGAAAAGGTTGATAACACATATTCCAAGCAAATTGTTGGCAACCTAATATTGTATCTTATTATAACTAGGTCAGACATCATATATTTTGTGAGTTTGATTAATGGGTATATGAAAATCCTAATGAGTTAGGGTATTTTACATTAAGGACGAAAAAAATATGATTGATTGAATTTACACAGTGATTTTGCAAGTGATATAGATGATAAAAAAAACATATCTCATCTTTATCTTTATGCTTGAAACAAGCATTATTTAATGATTTTCAAAAAAACAACCCATTGTTACTTTGTCCAGTTCTAAAGTTTAGTTTGTTGCAACTACAACTTGTGCTTATCGAGTTACATGATTGAAGAAAATTCTTAAAGAACTACAATTCAAACAAATAAAGGCTACTATAATTTGTTTTGACGAGAACTAAAAAAATTAAATTGTCAAAAAATTCAGTCCTACATGATAAAAGCAAACATATTGATGTAAAATTATATTTCTTAAGAGATATTATTTACAAAGAAGAAACTATTGATCTAATTCATTATAAGAATGAAATTAAGTTGCTCACATATTCACTAAGGCTCTATAAAGATAATCATTCTTGAAGTTGAAAGAGCTGTTTAATGTTAAGGCTTTAAATTGATATAAATGTATGTCAATTTAAGAAAAAGATTATTAGAATAATAATTTAATGAATTTAATAAATTGAATTAGTTATTAGTAGTTTAATGATTACAGGTTCCTATGATGCACTTTTATGTTCTATAGTGCATATGGGAGACTTTTGTGTTACTCATCCTTATTTTTTAATTTTGTTAGTAGTTAAAAGTTTCTTAAGATATATATATATGTAATTTGGCCTATTTGAAAAGGCTATATTATTATTAATGAAAGATAGAAAAAGAGAGAAATTTTTTTGACGTAGTCCTCAAAAGAAGTTATATTCGGAGATTTAAGACTAATGAATTAATCATAAGTCAAATCTATGTATAAGACTTGACATAATCTTCTAATAAAAACTTTAAAATATTTTTTTGTGGGTCTTTCTTATTTGTACTATGAGACTTATACATACTTACATGTTTACTAATATTATATAAGATAACTATGTTTTCTTTCTTTTATATATGGTTTCTTACTTTTTATTATATCCATCTTTTAATCTTGTTATAAAAGTCTAAATATCTTAATAATTTAATATGAATCTAGATTATTGAATGTAATCAACCTAAACTTTGAAAGCTTGCATTTATGATGACATATGTTGGAAAATGAATACAATTTTGAGAATCTTAATTGGTAATCATGAACTTTTCTTTTTCATATTTGTTCCAAAATAAAACTCGAAATTTTAATGAAATCAATAATAAATATTAATAAATAAGTTTAAACATAATTCATCTTTATAAATTAATTTTTATGTGAGAATTATCATCGATTATATATTTGATATATAATTATAATAAATACTGAAATTAATTTGATATTATGATAAATATTTCACTTATAACATTTTTTTATTTGATGGACAAATGAGACAAGAAAAAAATATGGTTTATTTGAGGGATATTTGGTGGGAAATATTGGTCTGATCGTGATTACAATTAGCCGAAAGAGTACCAATTCTTACATATAAAAAACAAAAGTTTTTATCCAAAAAGCAAAGCTATTATACCAAACAAAATATCTTGCGCTCCAATCCAATAATTAAAAGCAAAGAACTACACGTTTTGAATCTAATGCTTTATTTTCAACTTGATCCTAGGAAATCTTATGTATCAATTTAACTATCCAATAATTTTATTTTCTCTTCTTTGTTGACTATTTTATCGATAACAATAATATATTGATCAATAACCGGGGCAAGGGTACCTCAATATAGAATGTTTCTATCTTCCTAGTATAACTCTTATCTACTAAAAGAAGTGAACTATAAAATAGACCTAAACATATGAATTTTTTTTCCACACCAAAGAACCAAAGTTGAACGCTTCAAACATTATATTTAGCATTGAACTTCCTGAAGAAAATTAAAGCCCATAAAATGATTTTATGATAACAAAAATTATAAACATATACATTTTTTTTTCATCTATTGTTTTCTTAAATTTCTCTTTTCTATCTTGTCAACGGAATTTAATTACTAAAATTGTACAATTGCACTATTTAAGAAACCCAATTACTACAATTGTTGAACTATAAAGGACATTATAATATTCTTCAAATAATTTGACCATATATATATATATAATACCTGACTAAATTTGATCACTTTTGGGTTAGTGCAAAATTTTTTGGATCATGATTTCATACTTTTGGGTCACTTCTTCCTGCACCCCATAGGAGAAATTAAAATACAATTTTCATTCCATAAAATTCTTGAGGATCTTCTGTTCATTTAAGAGTGGACATTTTGGAATGTGAAAAGTTACATTTGGAAAGCCCATTTCGAAATAAAAGGTGTCCAAGAATTTTCCGTGGTGGGAAAAGAAAAAACGGCCTATTGGGTCAGTAGTTTTTAGTGGGCTTGGTTCTCACGTTGTTAACCCCAAAAATACTACGAACCATATTGACCCGAATTTGTGAGCCAGAAAAGGAAAAAGAAAACAGAATGTTCATTGAAAGCTTTAAATAAGAAGTTAGATTAAGGCTTTTTCAAAAGGATATTTCTTAAATCTACTATTCCGTATGTTATTTTTTATTTAGTTTAAACTTTTATTGGTAAGCTTTATTTAACTTACGTTACTTAATAATTGTTTTTATAAATATTTTACTAATTAAATATTAGTTTGAGAGGTTTTGATACACTATATAGAGTACAACAAACAATTTAATTTTAAAAGCATTTGATAGTTCATAAATTAAAATTTTTCCTTGGGATGCATAATATGAAAATATGAAATATAAAAAGATGCTGACTCTAAGATTTTATATCTAAAATTATCTAATGGTGGTTTTTTTTTTTTTTTTTTTTTTGTATTTTATAAAGATTAATCAAAGAAAACAAGTGCTTAAGATCTTACTAAAGATCACACACATGAAACATAATAGTGAGAAAATCATTTTAGACATCAAGCACACGAAAGTATTTCTGTAAAAACTAAATTAAACATTTGGTTCTTAACTAATTTAATATTATTTCACATATTTAAGGACTAAAATGATGATTTACCTGTTAATAAAAATGCTTCTTTCCATTTTTTCGTGACTTGTGATCCTGGAAATAAAGAGTTGATGCATTAATGGTTTTTATTTTTATTTTGGCTTTATATTTTTTTTTATCTAAAAGCTTGTAAATACAAATTATTTGTATGTAGAATATTCACTCCATTCTCTAACTCAATACTTTCATATATTTAGTAACTCTTATTAATTTAAGAGTAAATAATCTTCTCCATATGTACTTTTAATCACTGGTAGGTGCAAATTTTTTTTTAGTGATTTAAGAATGAAAGCATCTATTAGCTTTTTTTGAATAATATATAGAAAAAAATAAGATTTATAGATATATAAGAAGCAATAATTAGAAGAAGTGAAAGGAGTATAATGAGTAGGTCCATTCCATATGATTTTCATACACATTACCATCATTACTTAAAATGAAGGGTCCCTACAGTCATCACCTTTAATTTCTTCTTCATTGAAAATATTCAATCTTCATAAGTGAATTGGTAAAGAAACTAAGCATTCTTTTGTTTTCTTTTTCTTTCTTTTTCATCTCTCTCTCACACAGGGAATGATGTACGTAGAGGTGAGGTCATGCTGTGCACTATGATAGCTAATAACTATTCCTTCATATTATGTCTTTAATAAAACAATAAAAAAACTTCTGTGCTGATAGGTTGTTTCTTATTAGGGTTCATCACTCGACTTAGTTATCACTTTCATTAAAAAGTTAATAATTTACGTGATTTTAGTTTAATGTAAAATCTTTATCAAACTAAATCAATGTTTCATAGTCTCAATTGGTTTTAACATCTCTACTGCTTATCATATCCTTTTTAATTTCGAGTCTTCCATTTTATCTATTTTTTTTAGTTGGGATTGTGGTTGGTTGATATATTTTGACATTTTTTAATTAATTATTTATTATTTTTTGTCACATATATTTCAAGTAAGAGACATATTAAAACGGATATATGCTTACTTGAATCAATTACATGTTTATTTTTAATTATTTACTTTTCCAATGTATTAAAAAAATTAAAAATTATTGTGGTGCAGTTTCCTTATATTTATGAATTCATATGTAAAACCTGATTACTCTATTTCACATTAATGTAAATAACATGACAATGCTTTGTTATGAACTAGGTTTTAGAAAATCTCTGCGACTGCGAGGTTTTGCTATCACAATATAAAAATATAGGCACCGAAGATGAAATAAAATTAATAAATTCTACATTAAAAATAAAAAAAATCTACAATAAATGTTTTCTCTTCTCAACGTAAGTCAAAAAAATAGAAAATGCTGATATGATAAAAATAAAAGCTAGGTAAAATTATTTATATACTTTTCTATATATATAGTTGCAATTATAATTTTTAATAATCTCGATAAAAACAATTGTAAGTTCTAACCTCTACTGTTAAACATTAGAGATGTCTGAATGTTGTTGATAAATTTGGTACAAATTTCTTTAGCAGTGTAAACCTAAAAAAAAAAAAAAAAAAAAGAAAAACAGTAACAGAAGCATAAAGCTAATTGTAAAATTCCAGCACAAAAAGTTTACAAAAGTTCTCATCTTATGGTAATTTAAAATCTATCGGATTAAATATTGAAAGTAGAAAGTTTTATGCCTGTCACTTCACTTGGTATTAACCATAGGAACCAAAACAACAATTTTTACTTTTTGTGGGAACTAAAACTTGTAATTTTTCCACATTGGAGTTTAACCATAAAATAAATATAACTGAGTCAAATAAATAATTTTATCTAAAATCTATACATGCCATTAAAGGTATAATAATGCTAAATGCTAGAGTCTTTGCTGTGAAAATTATTTAAATATTACGCTGGTACGGTATGCACTTAAGTTCCAATATATAAAACTAGAAATTTCTGTCTTTCATGTCAAATTACAATCATTCAAATGTTCAAATAAAGTAATATAGGTATTAAATAAAGTTATCAAGAACTAATTGAAGATGGTGACCCTCGTGCTACATGTTTAAGAAAATTCTTGCAATATATACGGGTGAGCTTTAAAGATAGTCTTTGATTAGTTGGCAAAGGATAGTCTTGTACAAACATCAAACACATGGAGACAAAGCAAAGAAGAAAGAAAGAAAAATATATTAGCTAAGAGGACAAAGAAAGGAACATCTTTCAAAGTTAGTCCTCAAATATTGTAGGATTTTAAGGAAGAGGTTGAGAGATGAGTGGGGGCCAAATAATGACTTGAAGGAATGTTTCATGAAAGAGGGTCAAGATCCATGTCAACCCCACTCCACCATGGGATGAACAATAAAGAATACTAATATTTTGGGTGGTGAGACACACACACAAGCTAGCCACTACTTTGCCATCAAGTCAAATTCTTTATATATTTTTTCCCTCTAATCCTCATAACCATCATAATCATGCTCATCATCCTACACCTAGCTACCCCTACTTGCCCTACTTCTTTTATGGTTGAAATCCAACGCATCACAAATTTTCAAATCAGAGAATTTTCGACTCAAGTCAATGAAAAGAGAGATTGTCACATAAGGCACACACATGCGTCAAATCCAAATTTGTGATGCCCTAATTAAATTACCAGACCAAAAACACACTCAACCAAATAGTGGCACTTGTGGGTGATGGGATTGGTTGAATAACAAGGATGGGGACACGTTTAATCACAAAAAAAAAAAAATGCACTATTTTTTACAAGTAAAATTTAGCACACTTAAACTATCTATCACACTCATGTTTATGTTTGTTTTCGAAACAATTAATATTTCAGAAATTTATGATCTAATTAATTATTTTCTCGATTATATCCCTATTTAATAGCTACTATAGTTGAGATATGTAAGATTATGTAATGTGATTTATTAGTATCAGTGAGATATTCTAAATTTAAATCCATTACATGTTTCTTAATTTTTGTGCACTTTTTAAACATCTAATTTAAAGATATGAGAATGGGTTGCATTAGTTATATTGTAGCTCGTTAAAAGTTGGGGTTTGTTTAATAGAGTTATAATCAACCATATAATGCTGTGGCGGCCATTCAGATAAGTCAAAAACATATTGGTTTGTTCGTCTATAAATATTCTAGAGCACTACATTTAAGAGCAAATCAAATTAGGCGATTCACCTTCGGCACAAAACTCTCTGAACATATATTTAAATCAAAATATTATTTAATTCCAATATGTGTTATTTTTGAAATTTAAATCAAAAAATATTTACTACAAAAAATATAGATTATAATTGGAAATCAACACAAATAAAGAAAAGTTGATGCTAATTAAAAATTAGAGTTGGTTTTGCATAGCATAAACAAGAAACGTTAAAAGAATAGAAGCTAGGTTGGTACAATCAGTTTCTAGATTAGTAATTTTTAACTAAATAAGTTAAGAGTCAATTAAGTCAATGTAAATTGCCATATTAATGATAATAATTTTAAAAGAAAATCTCATATAACATTTTCATCAATAAAATAAAATAAAATAAATTATAGTAGATGAAAAAAATAAATATGAAGAAAAAAGATAAATATAGATTAAGAAAATAAGAATGAATGAAGGTGACGAACATAAGAGAAGGATAAAATTTATATTGAGATAGAAAAATTGTAAATGGATAAATTTATCTCCTTTAAATTAAAATTTTTGAATTAAAAATAACTCGTTTTTATTTCTTGTTTCAAAAGATAAATATATTCATATCATATAAATCGACTTAATCAACATTAATTTAAATAAATATTAATCAAAGAGAGAATCTCCTTTATTATAAAGACGCACCTTGATATGAATTAATTATATCATTTATCTATAATATTATATATATAATTCCTTGTTATTTTCCAAAAATTATTATAGTAAACTGTTAATTAATATTTTTAAAAAAACTGTAAATATATATCATAAATAATTAAATTAAGTATAACATAACAAGGACAAAAGAGTATTTATATTCTTACACTCAATTTTTTAAATTTTTTTTATAATAAAGCAAAGTTTCACTTGTACTCGACTCGTTAATGTTATTTATTGTAAAACTACAAATTCTCATACACACGATTCCAATAAACAGCTACCATACAGAAAAGTAATCCTCCAAATCCAATTTATCATTATTATTCACAAATAAACACCTTTCTTGTCTTTCTCTCAATTACACCAATTTTTAATGGCATTGGTCCTTTGACAATCCAACTTGACATTCAAAAGCAGACAAAGTGATGATATATAGATACATACACTGTTGCTCTGCTGACGAGAGAGAAGTGGAAATCTCCGTTGGTTTCGTCAGAAAGAGTGTTATTGGTGGAGAGATGATTCTTAAGCAATAATTCCATTCTTGGTGGATGAGTAAGCACCATAATACAAAAACAATAACAATATGCGTTGAACAAACAACAGGACCAGCAAAATTCAGTGTATAAAGCACATGTTATCATCACCAAACGTGTATGCATATTATAAGCACATATATATAATGCATGTATATAGAGAGTGCCCTAATGAAATTTTCTTGTTAAACTTCTTGCTCTCAAACTATGAGGGCATGAGAAGCTGAAACAAAGTTGGTGTTGTGTTCTGACTTTTCTTTTGCTGCTTGGTTCCACTGGTTTAAATGATTTTTTGATAGCAGTATGTTCTGTCATAATGCATGAATGATGGATGAAACACCCTTTGGAATGAACCTCCACTTTCATATTTCAAATCATAGTTGTCTTTCAGCTTTTTTTTTCTTTTAATTTTATAAAACTTTTTTTTAAACAATGATTTGGCGAATTATTGCAAAATATAATTTAATTTTACTTTTATATTATATAGTTTTTATTGATAAAAATTCTATTTTGTAACAATATGAAAGTTAGGAATTGGGAAAATAGAAGTTTTATAAAATCAAGAATTAAAATATTTTATGCTTACAAATTTAAGCAGTAGAAAATTTGTTTGGGAACTCATTTTAACTTTTAATAAGTTGAATTAATGTCTTGTGCGCAAAGTTAATGAATACTTTAATAGATGACAACATAAAACAACCGGAAGTAAGTTTATCTATTTAAATGGTGACTACTCAAACCATCACAATGGTGACTACTCAAACCATCACAATTTTAAACGAGTGGGAGCTAACTAAATTAGAATAAGTTTCAGAAGGAAAATTAATTAGCTACTAACTTAGTTTATTTGGTAAACTATTTTAAAGTAATTATGTTAAGAGGTTACTTCAACTAATTTTATTTAATTTTTTCCATTACTATTATTTATATTTTAAAATATATTTTTATGATCTTTACTTTTTTTACCTATTACTATTATTTTCTAATTATTACCTATATCATAGGATTATTTTTTTTTATTAGTTTGAGTTAATATAAGAATGTAATTAGTACCTATATTATAGGGTTTCTGTTTTCAAAATATTTTTCTTGTAAAAAACTACTGTTTGCGTGGGCTGAACTCACGTTAGAGCCAATTAAATATTTTAATATCACATTGTGTGAGGGCCCAATCCATGCAGAATAAGCAGGGCTTGAACCCACATAACTCTTAAACTAAATTATTTTAAGCATGGGCATGACCCCCACAAGCTTTTGTCATTTCTATGTGGATTCGTCCCTCGCAATCTTCTGCCACTTTTGCGTGGGTCTGGTCCTCGCAACCTTCTGCCACTTCTGCGTGGGTTTAATCCCTGTAACCTCCTGCCACTTTTGTGTGGGTTTGACCTTCGCAAGCTTACGTGAGCCTCAAACCACCGCACCTCACCTTTGTGTGGAAGACTTTACTATAGGACATTTCCCTATGTTTTGCCCACGCATATGCGTGGGTTTTTCATGATTTGCGTGGGTTTTTAGCCCACGCTAATTCTATGTTTTCTTATAGTGAATGTCTCTCTGACTTACATAATGAAACTGCATTAACTATTACTACAATAAATATCATGTATATTATACTTCTCTAAGATATTAAGCTTTGAAAAGAATATTTACAAGTACTAAAAAAAATGTATATATACAAAAAAATTTCCTTACATGATAGTTTCTCACCGTAAGATCATCTAATCCCCATAACAATATATACAAACATACATATAAAGGTAATTAATTAATTATAACTAGGTTATAAGCAATTTTTGATTTATCTAATTATTATTAAACGGGATAAGAATCTCTGTAGTTAGATTTTAACATTATCTACATATCTCTGATCTATGAAAAAAAAATTATAGGTTACTTATCGATTTTATCAACAAAAAAAATTCATAAATAATTACATAGGATAAAAATCTATTGGTAAATTTGGTACTATCCATATATTTTACTTACGGATATGTTACCTATGAAAAAATTCGTAAGCAACTACATAGAATTTTATTTACAGAAAAATCAATAGGTAATTACCTATAAATTTTATTTATAAAAAAGTTCGTAGAAAATTACTTAAGAATTATTATTAATAATATTCTTACTACTATTAATAATTATAACATAACAATAATAATAATAATAGTTATAATAATAATAATAATTAATATATAATCACAAAGTTGATATGGTGTAGTAGTTATAAGTTCTACGCGTACTTATAAAACCGAAGTTCGAATGTCTCTTGCAACATATTGTAAATAATAATAATATGCAGTTTTTATGTAGACAAATACAATTTTTTTTTTTGTCGACAACAATCTCATACATGATAGATAACAACATACAAATATATTGCCAAATGGTATCGACTAAAACATTAACAACATGTTAAAATCCTTAGTCCAATATCCTTGGTCCAATGCACAATATAGCTATCACATGATACCTCCTTCGAAAAAACACAATGATATTAAGCATAACCCACCAAAGACAAATACCTGCCACAAAGCAAGGTAGATCATACATTTGTTTATCCAAGCTTAATTTATGAACTTCCTTTAACTTCTCATCGCTTGATATCTTAATCTTTGTGATCAGATCATCACTAAATCAAAATATCTTCTTTACTTGATGAATTAACATGATTAATTCCCTTCCACACAGGCCACTTGTAACACAAAATACTTGTAATAGGCCAATACCATCCCGAGTATTCATTCATCAATCATCCACACAAGATCGTGTATCACAATGTTAAAATCAATTTCATATCCTTATACATGCATCCACATAGAATTACATATCACACATATATCATCATTGTAATTATATCAATTGCAACACTACAAACCATCATAACTTGAGCGAGTTTCTTTTACTTGATTGACAACACTTTCTATAATTTAGAATATGATTTCTCGCTTGAGCAGTCAATCCTAGCTTGAGTGAAATACCTTCAGAGACTTAAAACTAGTCACTATCTCTTTCTCGCTTAAGTACCACACTTTACACTAGAGAACCCTTTGCTTCAACTCCATTCTCTATTATTTAGAAACTATCACTTGAGCGCTCATCCATTATTTGAGCAAAACACATTTGTTGGCTACTTCCAAAATGTTCCAGAATTTCAACCATCACATAACCAATGCTGAAGTGATCAGTCATCACTTGAGCGTCTAAACATCGTTGCATGATTTCTTCAAGGTTCCAAAACTCATGCACACTATCATCACCTCTCTTGAGTAACCAATAGAGTGCTTGAACAATACCACTCTAGAGGAGAGTTAATTCTCTCTCTCTCTCTCTCTCTCTCATGTTCCAATTCATCGATTGAGCTACAAACGTCATCATTTGAACATCTACATTGTCTCTTGAGTGATAGTGTAATTACTACATGCCGCTTGAGAGATATCAACCACCAATTTTTTTGGAGATTCCACATCGACTAGAGATGAGGCCTTTCAATAGTTTATAAGTGGGTGCAAATCTCACTTTACAAGTCGGGGTTTTGTACATTGAGTTAGGCTTAAAGTCTACTTCTTGATATGGTATCAGAGTCTATCCTAGCAAGGTTGTTGGGCCTATCGGGCCACCCGCTATCAGGCTGTTATCAGACCACCCTTACATATAAGTTTCATGCTTGTAAGATTGAGTTAGACTTAAAATCTACTTCTTGATAAATTTTCTAATAAACAGACCAATTTAAACATTTATTCGTTTCCTTATATGTATAACCATCCAATCAACAAAGACAACACCCATCTATATAATTCCTACTTTAAATACATTAACTACTCTTATCTAGATAGTGTGTCTAACAAGCAAAGCTTTCCCTTAACACTTTTAAAAAATCCACCAAAATCCATGCAATCTACCAACAACATTTTCTAATGACTAATCACGAAGAGAAGAAGAAGAAAAAGAAAAACTTAAACTACTTAAATTGAAGAATTGATCATTCCACAAAATTTTATATCCTTCCAAAATATTGAAACAAAAACAGCAACAATTAAAATCTTTTTTCAATTAAGAGAGACTTCAAAAAAAAGGATTATAGAGAGATAAAGTTTTGAATGAATTAAAACATGAATGTCTAATTCTATTTATAAACTTTCAATTCTTTTATCCATTTAAAATTTATCTTAAAATAAAATAAGTCTTACAAAACAATTTTAGTATTTTTTTTAGGTAGTTTAATTTGAAAAGATTTAACATTATAAATTGAAGTAACTAATATTTCATACATAATCCTAAGTAAAATTTATATACAGTGGAAATTGTAATAAAGAAACTAAATGTGATAGTAGTTTAAATTGATAAATAAAATTAATTTTTTTTTAAAATAAATAAAAGTTAAATCTGATTAATACTGATTAGATGAATTAATTTAAATAATGAGTTTTCTAATTAAAAAACATACAACTTTTAAAAAGTTAAATAGAAACACTATAAAGTATAATAAAAATTTAATTATTTTTAAATAAATATAAAATCATACTTATATAACAATTTATTTTTGTCTAGAAAATAAAATTTTATTTATATAATAAAACTTATGTAATTATGTGATTTTACATTTAAGAATAAACTAGTTTGAGTTTGTAAATTATAAGCCATGAGTTTATCTACTTATAACTTATCAATTAATAATTAGTTTATAATTTAGGTTTGTCAAATATATTCTTGGCTATATTGAGTACTTTTTTAGTTAAATACACTATCTTAAGTAATATCTTTAAAACTTTTGTATATTATTAAATAACCGTATGATCTTTAAAGCTTCCCTTTCTCTATCTTTTTCAGATTAAGAACAACGTATACTCTTCCCATTAAAGTCTCTCGCACTCTTATTTGTGTATTATTAAATAACGTTAATATGCTTTCTACCATTTTTCCCCCTAATCGGCAGTACCTATAATCATCTATGATAGTTTTGGATCTCATAATTTTTTTTTATGCCCACTCGTAATAAAATGAATTTTAGAAACTTATTATAAAATAACATGAAGTCTCTCAAATAAAAAAGTATATATATATATATATTTAAAATTAGTAAAGTGATATGATCTGTATCTAAAATCAATAAGAAATACCAACAAACAGTATGTGTGCAATATTGTTCATATATGTTCTTTGAATAAAACCAGTTTTTATAACCGCAACTAAGGAATAACGAAAAATATTATAGCAATCAGTATTTGATCTTTCTTCTGAATATTTGATATTACCTGGAAATGAGAATCACAATAAGCAATGATGCTGGAAGAAATTGGAATAACAGAAGAGAGAATGAAGAATTCAATAATAGAGAAGAGGAGAACTCACATTCCACATACGGTCTCTTCTCTTGCCCTTCAACATGTATAATTTTCTAGCCACTTGGGATGTTGACCCATTCTAGTGCTCTTCTTCACTTTTTCCATAGTCTGTGAATTTTTATTTTTGGGCCTCATTATATTATTATTTGTATCAATACCTCCTCCATTGAAATTGACCTTGTCCTCAAGGTCAAAGTGAGGATAAAGTTGTTGAATTTCATGCTCCCCTTCCCATGTAGCTTCTTCCTCAAGCAATTTCTCTCCACTGAATCAGTACCTCTGACAATCAAATACCATTTCTTTTAATCTTGCATCTGTCCAATATAATTGATGGTTGAAGTATCGGTCTTTTGTCATCATTGAGTAAAGTAACAGGGATAAAAGATTTGACAAAATTAGAAAGTGCCAACACAGGTGTGTGAGTAAGTGTTGTCTTGAGTGAATCAAATGCTTGTTGAGATTTTGTAGACCAATGAAAAACATCTTTCTTTAACAAATCAGTGAGAGGGGCAGCCAACATGGCAAAGTTCCAGATAAACTTGCGATAGTAACTTTCTAATCCCAAAAAAGCTCGCAGTTGCTTCATTGAAGTTGGTACAACCCATTGTTTAATTGTTTGTATCTTGGTTTCATCAAACTTGACTCCATTCGTGATACAACATGTCCCAAATAATCAATTTGGATTTGGCCAAAAGAGCATTTGGAGAGTTTGACAAATAAGGAATGTCTTTGCATGATGCTTAAGACCAAAGAAAGGTGCTGGATATGTGTATTCCATGTTGTACTGTAGATTAAAATGTCATCAAAGAAAACAAAGACAAATTTACGTAAAAATTCTGCAAAAACTAAATTCATTAGGGCTTAAAAAGTGGCAGGTGCATTACTCAAGCCAAATGGCATTACTAGTCATTCATACAACCCTTGGTAAGTGCAAAAAGTTGTCTTGTAGTGATCCTCTAGAGAAACAAGAATATGATGATACCCTGAATGGTATGGTCATGAGACCTGTTGGTGGTAACCTATGAGGCTTCTCAAAAACATTCTTGTATTGTTGTATAGTCATAGTCAATTCAGGCTTCATGGATGTGGGCAATTCCAACAAATGGTGGGCTGACACTTCAGGTGTTTGAATTTGAATGACATATAATTCCGCTATAGAGTTTGTGGCTTGTAAGCGGGTGAGTTGATGAGACTGAGCTAGGCTAGGTAGATTTGAGGTTTCTCCATGTAAAGTAATAAGTTGTCCATTGATGTAAAAAGTAAGGAAACGTTCTTTATAATTCACTAAATGAGTATCCAAAGTTGTCAACCATTGACTTCCAAGAACCAATTCAGCTGCAGAGATAGGTAGAACATAGGCTGAAATATACAAAGAATGACCCTGGATTTGGACTAGGATATTCTGGACTTCACCTTCACATTCCAATTGCTCTCCATTGCCCACCAACACTTTTAATCGTGGGGTCTAATAGATGGGTAGGTGTAGAAATTTAGTCACTCTAGGTTGGATGAAATTATCAGAACTCATTCCATCAATAAGGATTTGAATCTTATGGCTCTGGATAAATCTTGTGAATCTAATAGTGTCTCTCACCGTGATACTTCTCATGGCATTGTATGATAAATGAGGTGTTTGATCAAATTCCTCCGACTGATTTTGGACAATCTGCTAACTCTGTACATTTGGGTCTGGCTCCGGAAGTATTTCATCCTCACATTGGAGTAAGAAATAGTGTTTATTAGCATACCGATGAGTAGGGGAATACTTCTCATCACAAGTAAAACAAATCCCCTTTTATCGATGAAATTTAATGTCAGTTGGGGTTAAACGCTTTAAGTTGTTGGGTTTTGGTGGTGTGGGAAGTAAGTAATGGTGGTGGGTTTGTGTTTATAGGTGGGTTTTTGTTTGTTATTAATGAAAGTTTCAAAATATTTTGTGTAAGTGATTTGACTGGGAAGTAAGCAAATTTGTGTTTAGGAGCTAGGGATGATGGGTGAAATTTTTCCTCGAAGAGTTTAGCAAATGACATAGCCTAGAGTAATGAGTGAGGGGCTCGGGATATTACTTCACGCTTCAATTCAGGTATTAATCCACTAATAAAACAATCAAGCAATACAGAATCATCTAACACATATGATTGATTAGCTAACTCGGTGAAGGAAGCATAATAGTCTGCCACTTTAGCTTGAACAGATCCGAACGAGGATTATCAAACTGAGATGAGCCAAACTGGATTTGAATGACAATGGACAAGGATGGCCAATGAGCTACTTGGTGTGCTTTTTCTAGTAGATGAAACCATGGTAAGACTTTTCCTTCAAAATGAATAGAAGCAATGGACACTTTCTGCTCATCGGAAGTGTTGTATAATGTGAAAACTTTTCAGCCTTGTACAACCAAGTCATTGCATCATCACTAGTGAAACATGGAAAATCCAGCTTCATAGAGCGATGATGGGAAACAATTGAAGTGGAAGGTTGTGTAGGAGAGTCCTTCTGAGATTTTAGGAATAGCTTATGCAACTCCTGCAATTGCTGATCAATCTTATCAAATCGTTGATCCATTTGCATAAATTGATCATGATGTAAACCCAGAGTCTCCGAAACGCGTTTCAGTTCTCCTTGTATCTCTTTCATTCTTGTGTTGTCAGCCATAAGTAACTCGATGAAAGCATCAATGATACGATCTGTATCTAAAATCAACAAGAAATACCAACAAACAGTATGTGTGCAATATTGTTCATATATGTTCTTTGAATAAAACCAATTTCTATAGCGGCAACTAAGGAATAACAAAAAATATTATAGTAATAAGTATTTGATCCTTCTTCTGAATATTTGATATCACCTGAAAATGAGAATCACAATAAGTAATGATGCTAGAAGAAATTGGAATAGTAGATGAGGGGATGAAGAATTTAATAACAGAGGAGAGGAGAACTAACATTCCACACACTGTCTCTTCTCCTGCCCTTCAGCATGTATAATTCTTTAGTCACTTGGACCATTGACCCATTCTAGTGCTCTTCTTCACTTTTTTCATGGTCTGTGAACTTTTATTTTTGAACCCATTATATTATAAAATAACATGAGAGCTTCTAAAATAAAATAGTATATATATATATATATATATA
>Ga0209489_105917_pt1 | contig 20427 bp, 9 predicted proteins | sample SiratrowhiteBW_FD_187527 | JGI IMG/M metagenome (GOLD analysis project Ga0209489, IMG submission 187527) | Root nodule microbial communities of legume samples collected from California, USA - Siratro white BW (SPAdes) (version 2) | ecosystem: Host-associated > Plants > Roots > Nodule | place: USA...
AAAATATATATATATATATATATATATATATATATATATATATATATATATATATATATTAATAAATTATGAAATTAATTATGTAAAAAATATAATCAAAATCTTAGCCAATCTTTCCAGCGAAAAAAGAAGATGAGAAGTGTTTTTTTTTTCCTCTTAAAATTCGTTTTCAATTAATTTTTTATTCCACAAAATCTCAATTTTTTTTTTCCTCGCTTCGTAACTTTCCCTATGAGAAAACAAACTTACGCTTAGAGTAGTGATACTGAAGCACCCATTGTATTTGTTGCGTGAACGATGTCATTTATGATTTTTTTTTTTATATTTATAAACTTTTGACTGTGTTTTCACAATTCACAATATAGTCATACTTTCTTCTTACAAGATGTTCAAAGTTTGTTGGTTTAACTCTTTATTTCTATCTGATAAGCACCAAATTTTTTGTTGCTTTATCCTTTTTTTTCCTTTACACATACAAAAACTTATTTTTATTAATGATCATATTATTCTTAAAATAGATTCTGAAGTTGTTGGGGATTATAAAATAACATTTCTCTTTTCTTTCCAACCAATAAGGTCAATGTATTCTTTTGGAGTATTCTTTTGGAGCACATTGACATGTGACAACATTACCATGCTAGTTGAATTTGACCACCATTTAACTTTTTGGTGAATATTGGACTACATATGATGTGATATAAATTATCATCAATTATTTTTAAATTTAATTTTTGAAAATAAATAACCATAGGATATCAATTTAAGATTGTAATTAAATAATTTTGATATTTCTTTTTCAAAATTAAATCAAGTTAACCTTATTTGTCTGTGAATACAAGACTGACTCATAGTAATAGTAAACTTTTGTTTTATCCTTTTGGATGAATACATGTATTTCAACTAGATTTATTTAAAGCTAGTTTTATTTACTAAATATTTTTTAAAATAAAATTAATTACCATATTATTTTAACACTAATTACATTTAAAATTATTGTTTTTTTTTCACATGAGAGTTTATGAAAGTTTATCTGAATTTAAATATTTTACCTAGAAAAAAGTTTCATATTGGGTTAAGTCATTTTCTATATCTAAGATCTTAAAGTTTAAGAGTTAACACGAGATAAGAATTTATAGTTCTCTAAGAATGGGTAAATACTCGAATTAGTTTTCTAAAGTTTCTAGATTTTTATGGTCCTAGAAATATTTGTAATGTAAAATTAAGAATAATTATGATAAAAATCAATAAACTTATCTTACCTAATACTTTATCATTAAACTAAAAGCATAAAGTTGATATATTATTTATTTATTCTTTTATTTTTTAAAAAGCTGCGAAATAAGCCCTAAATCTTGATTCCCAAGTTTTTTTTTTAACCGCAAACTCAACCTTTTTCCTCCCTATCTCCCTCCTCACTTTTTCTTTGATTAATTTTATTTTATTTCACTAAAAATGATGGTAGATTTTCTTCGTTTGAGATATTTTAAATTATTGATGCTAGTCTATGATCATATCAATAGTTGCAGTGGATTCATTTAGGTTGTATTTGTTCTGTCTTTTTTCTCGACCACATAAAATTTGGTTTTTGTTAAAGTGATTAATTGCATGCAAGTACATCTGCTACTTCTACTGTCAAATTTAACCTATCCTATTCATTATTTATCAAACAAACATTTCCACATTCAACGAATCACGTTGTTGTTCCTTGTCACCAAATAAGACTAACGTAAACACTTTGCCACGTCACTTGTGAGGATTATTCAATTCGCTTCGGGAATGAAAACGTATTTAGAATAAGATGCTCTCAATTTTTGGGATTTTGCTTCAATTCAGCCACATGTAAATTTTCCCTCGTCCAAGGTAATACCGGAGACTATTTATATTATATTATTATTATTTTAATCTTAGTTGAGGGTTTTTCCTCTGCTCCTTCATGAGATGATTTCTTTGTTACAGGGTTTTCATTTTGTCCCTTACTTTTATAAAAGGTTGTTTTCTTTCTTTTAAGTATGACTTGTTTCGTATTTTTCTGTTTTGTTTTAATGTTTAAAACCAATTATTGGTCCCCGGCAGTTGCTGTAAGATAGATTTCCAGAGCTTGTGAAATTGATTTTTGTCTTTGGATCAACTGGGTGTTAATTTTCGTACACCTGCCAAGTGTTTGAAGGAATGCATGAATGAAATTGAAAATTTATTTTTTTCAATAGTCTCGTTGACTGTAGATCTTTCTTTCAATAGTGTTTTATAGGTCTTTATTTGAGCACTAGTACAGGTTTAACAGGGTTTTACTATATCTTTATCAGCTTCTTAGGGATGATTGGTTATCAACCCAGCAGTATTAGTTTTTCATTTTAGTGACCAGGATTGCCTTTTCGCAAACCTAAAACTTGTCAGTTTGTTAATGTAGTTGTAGCATGCTCTTTTTATTGTCTGTGTCGCTCTTACATGTTGAATTTGTTTTTCATACGCACCCTAGTTTACCATTTCTGGACATGTGTTCACATTTTTTGTTGGCTAACTTAGTATTTTCACCTTAGCCAATGTAATTAATTTAGTAAAGCGCTTGCTCTGATATTCTGAAGATAGCTTAGTCTAGCAGCAAATACCTATTTCATATGGTTTAGAAAGATAACATAGGAAATTCCTGCTTCTGATAAATCCTTTTGTATATTTTGTTGCTTTCCTGCGTCTGTCGAGGCAATCACATTTTCTTGCAAGATCAAAGCTGTTGGATGGAGCTGAAGGGAGTAATCATTATATTCATTTTGTACCCTAATCTCTGTGCTATGATGACTCTGTTTTTATGCTAAATTTTCAACCCATTTCTTGAAATAAAATGAAAACCATTATACTTGCATCTTTGCATATGTATGGACGACGAGCTGTAGGAACAAACACTAGGAGGGTTATGAAGACTATGTATGATAATTATGCGTTGCATCTGAAGATTTCTTTTTTTTTTTATTTTTTTTATTTTTTTAGTTTTTTTCGTATTTTAGACAATTTATTTACCAATGGGAAGTATTATACTGTTAAGTCATGATAGATCTGTAGTCACGGCTAGTATGTATATCAGGCCTTTCATATAGGAAGTGAGAAAGTCCCAACTCCTGACTTATAGGTTGAATTGTAACTTGGAATTAAACAAGTTATGATCATTGTGCACATTCTGGTTTTTCGTGCACTTTGTGCTTTTGAACTGAGCATATTTGTGATATTTTCTTTCAGAATTAGGGACGTTCAAGAAACCAAACCAGGCACATTTAGTTGATGAAACCATAGGGTTTCAAGAAGGCTCTGTTACCGGGCACTGGCATCAGAGGTTGGCCATTTTTCTTCTATGTGTATTTGATTTATATGTATTTATCTAGTTAAAAATGAGTTTTTCTCTTACGAAAGTTTTGCATTTTTGTTGTCTGGGTTGATATTATAGAGTTTGAAGCATTATAGTGGATTAAAATGTCAAAATTCTGCATTTAAGTTTCTAAATATTGTAGTCCTGTCATAGTAGAGTTTAACGTACTGAGGAAGCTGGTTTTTCTCCATTAAATATGATGGTTGTATTTCTTTTTTATTCAGGCTTTAAATGTGTTTTTTAGCATGAATTCCAGACCCATTTTTGGTGGTGCGTAATTGCCTTCAACTTGAAAGGAAAAAAATGAGACCAAAGTAGGATGAACACCTGAGTTCTGTGAGCCTAATAATTCAAATGTTAATCACGCAGGACCAAAATATCCTGCAACTATATATGAAATTGTATTAGAAACAAAATCACACCGCTTGTACAACGCAGCTTTATCATCGTCCTGAACGAAATACTTTATTATTTATTGCAAGTTGGGGGGTAATGGGGTTTGCTCTTATCAGATTATTGTACTGTACGAGTCTTTAGAAATTTTATCGTATCACTCTCCAGCATTATACCCATAGTTCCGAATTGCAGTTGTTATTATTGTTGTAGTTAAAGCCGTAGCAGTTATTGTGACGAGGATTGTGGTCATTAAGACGAGGAATTATTATGTTTACACTGAACATAAATTATTCAGTTATTTTAACTATTGATATATTTTTTACAATTATTCATCAGTACATCATGCAACCTTCGAGCACACCATCATGAAATCCCTCTTGCACTCCCCCAACATCCCACTCAACCAAACCCATTTGACCATTGACACTTAAGTGTAAGTTTAACTATAATTAGGAACAATCAATCATAAATATTTCTTTGCGGTTCCATTGCAGTTCCATTGTAGTTATGTTATGAATGCATTATATATCATTTTGTCGACTGTTGCCTTTGTAGGCTGCTCCACAACAGTCATATTTGTTGTCACAAGTGCAGTTGCAGATTGCAATTTAAAATCATGCTTATATCCTTTAAAACAGAAACGCTTTCTCACTGCTCTATCTGCCAACTAAACTGTTAGTTACACAGTGTATAATCTTCAATTTTCTGTCTTGGTCATGACCCCCTACATTGTCCCGTCTGTCTTCTCATCTACTCAAGCTACTTTAGGTATCCTATCATTGATGCTCTCCCCCTCAAGACACACAATGTCATCTAGTTGGATGTCATGTAACTGGTTGTCAAGGGTGTAGATGAAATCTCTAAGGAAACTGATCCTTAACTTTTCCACCAAATTTTTTCTACTTCATCTTTTGGTCTCCAAAATGTTTATTGTCAAGGGGCATTTTATTTTTCTGTTGATTTAATTTTTTGACTTTGGAGATGATCTAAACCTTGAACTTGTTCCTTATTTGAAGATCGCTCCCTGTATTTCCACTCCATGTATTGCTGCATTTCAGTTAAAGCATAGTTGGGGACTGGGGATTGATTTTAATCTTATTTTTGCAAAGAGTGTGTCTTTTTTCTATGTTATTATGATTATTATTATTTGGGAAGTGGCTATGAAAGGAAAGTTATATCTTAAATTGATTATATCTTGAAGGAATGATTGATGAGAGTTGCTTTTGATGCACTATTAAGTGAGCTTTAGGTAATTGCGGTTCAGAAGTTTTGCGTCGAACTTTGCATTCAACACTAATTTAAGATTTGTTTTCATTTCGACTCAGCCGCATCAGTTTTTGACAAAATGCCACTTTGTTCCACATAATTGACTTGTGATCAGATACAACTGTTTCAACATTAGAGTTTTTGAATATCGATTGTTTATACATATATTCTTTTGTTGATATAGTTTAAATTATACTTTCTTTTTGGTATCACTGGTAGTAAAGTTTTATCCTTTTAAACACTGTTTTAAATCCTAGATTTTGCTCTAGCTTCATTGCTTCAACAAACTCATAGGGGTCCCAGCTCTCATAGCTCCATCCACTGTTTTTACAATTCATAATGTAGTCGTACTTTCTTCTGACCAGTAGACCTGTACATTGATGTTCGAGTTTAACTCTTATTTCTACCTTATAATGAAATTCTTTTTAAACAGGTTTATCTTGGATTCTTGAAGTTTCATAACTGAACAGTTCAATGCAGAAAAATACTGGAAATATTATACGCCAATTCTTTGGTGGTTTAAATTGTTATCTAAGAAGATGTATGTTTGCCATTTTATCTGTGGGTCCTGTGCCAAGTCATATTGCTTTCATCATGGATGGGAATCGAAGGTATGCAAAGAAGAAAAACATGGAAGAAGGAGATGGCCACAAGGCTGGATTTAATGTTCTCACATCCATCCTTAGATACTGCTATGAATTAGGAGTGAAGTATGTAACTGTCTATGCATTCAGCATTGATAACTTTAAAAGGAAGTCTGAAGAAGTTCAGTCCTTGATGGAATTGATGCGGAAAAAGATTGAGGAGTTGCTTCAACAAGAAAGTCTCATTAATGAATATGGTGTTAGATTACATTTCATTGGAGACATGCAACTATTGACAGAACCTGTCAGGGCTGCTGTGGAAAAGGCAATGAGAGTTACTGCCCACAACAACCAGAGAGTTCTTTTGGTTTGTGTAGCATATACTTCTCGTCACGAGATTGTGCATGCTGTTGAAGAATGTTGCAAGGAAAAATTGAATGAAGTTCAAGCGTTAAAAGAAGTGAAAATTACAAATGGTGCGTTTTCAAGAATTGGTCAGGGCCTGAAAGGAAATGATTTTGATTTACTTTCTCAAGATTCATGTAAAGACCATCTAAAGACAATCAAAGCTTGTAGTAGTGAATTAGAAAGTGCTGCAAGGAAAGATCGTTTGTTTGAGAATAATGTCGAGAATCATATCGGTAACTACAGTGAAGCTGAAATGACATCATACAATGGGCTGGTTGAAATGAGTGAAGAGAGAAAGCATAAACAGGATGAGGTTCCTTTTATAAAACTGGCGGATATTGAGAAGAACATGTACATGGCAGTTGCACCTGATCCGGACATCTTGATCCGAACTTCTGGAGAAGCTCGCCTCAGTAATTTTCTACTTTGGCAGACTAGTACATGCCCTTTATATGCTCCAACTGCACTTTGGCCTGAAATTGGTCTAAGACACTTGATCTGGGCAGTATTGAACTTTCAGAGACACTATTTTTATTTGGAAAAGAAAAAGAAACAGTTTTAAAGTGTATCCTTGTTGGCCAAAATTCAGAATATGTCGCAACAGGTAAATTATATTTGCACACACAATTTGCAATTACAGCAGCTTTTAATGTATGCTTTTTGACTGTACTAATGACTACTAGGCATAATATGAACCGAGAATATTTACGTGCTATGCTATGTAATAAGGAAATGGAAGCAAAATATGGTAAAAAATGAACGATCTCACTTAGTTTCACATTTTTTTTTTCTCGTTTTTATCTCCTCCTTTAATATACATTTACTAAAATGCCACTAGATTTCTTGGTTTCAGAGATTTATACAGAAAAACCGAAAAGGAGGGAATTGTATTGTCTTCACTCTTTCTGAATTGAAAAACAAGGAAGTATATACTAACATTTTTTGTAATTTTGAATAAAACAAGAAATAAAAACGAAGTCTCCTTAAACAATCAATGCTCTGTGGCAGATGAAGTTGAGGAAGGTAGTCTAAAATTAGAGATTTAGTGTGTATAGTGCTTAGATCTGTCAAACTAATTTGCCTATGAAGTGTAAATATTTGAACAGGCCACTTGTATGTGAAGATTGATGTGTACGGTTTGGTGTAGTGCTTCTTGAAATGCTGACAGGCATGAGGCGCTTAGCACGATTCCAGAAAGCAGATGAACCTGGTTGATTGGACCAAGCCTCGTCTCTCTTCCAATGAAAAGTTGAAAACCATAATTGATGGTAGGAAAGAGGGTCAATATTCGCGAAAGAAAGCATTACAAGCAGCACAACTTACGCTAAAATGCCTAGTACATGACCCTAAACAATGTCCTTCAATTTAATTTCACTAGATTTTTAATGTTATTATAACTTGTTTAAAAAGGGGTTATCCTTTTTTTGTGAAGATATTAATTGTGTTATTTTGTAGACACCCCTATATACTATACCACACTCCACATGCCTAAATCATACGAAACTTAAAGGGTGAAAATAGGTTTCGTTTGTATTGCATTGGATGATGGAACCAGAAGATTCGTTTGGTTGGAAACTATCAAATAAAGATATGATCTCACCCCATATATTTTGTTCTCCACAAACAAGGACTTACTTTTGAGGGTATGGATGTTCCATTGGCATTAGGTGGATTTTAGCTGCTTGACTGCAAGTTTCAGATGGACCAAATGTTCATCATAGACAAGACAGGCTACTCATGACGAAGAGAAGGGGAAAACCTCTGGTATTTGTCTTCAATGAAATTTGACAATAAAAAATTGTTATTTCAATTAAAGAAAAAGTTAGATTTTATTTCTAGTTCTTTTTGTTTAAATTTATAATTTAGTTCAATTTACGATTTAAATATGTTAACTTTACATATCAAGGAAAATATTTTTTTTTTCTAAACACATTGATTCCACTAAAAATATTTTTATAAAATAAGTATGATATTTGAAATACATAGCAACGATTCAGTTATATAAAAAGATATTAAAGAGAAAACAGTAAAATTTAAATCAATGAAATCCTTATAAAAATACAACTTAGCAAAAACATATGAAACAAGAATAATATAAGAATTAACATAATGGATAAACTTCTCATATCTTCTTCAATATTTTTTTATTAAAATAAATAAAACATTTTCTTAATGCACAGTTAACAAATTATTTCTTCGACTATTTCATAAATATGCCAAAAAAATTTCGTTTTTTAATTTAGCTTCAAGTGAATATCTTTACTGAAAAATTGATAGTAACATTGACTTTCTACTATTCATAAAGTATTACTTTAACTTTCTTTAATCCCATTTGTTCAATTAAAATTTACTACATGTAACATTATTATAAAATTAGGAATTATTTAATTGCAAATTCAATCTCTTTCTTCCGCTCTCTCTTCTCTCTTTCTTTCTTTAATTAATTTTATTTTAATAGGAACAATGGTAGATTTTATATTTTTAATTCTTGGCGGTAATCTACCATCGTGGTAATCGACCAACGTAATAATTGTTGCATGGGATACGGTTAATTGAAACATTAATTGAAACATCGTTCATTTAGGTTCTGTATGTTCTATCTTCTTTTCTAGATGACATAAGACTTATCTTTTCTTTCACATCAAATTTGACCTTTGATATTCATTAGTTTTCTCTTTTTAGTGTCATCTATAAAAAAACAACTCCATTCACATTCAACACAAAACATTGATAATTCATTAATAAATATTTAAATTATATATTTTTTAACTTAAAATACTGATATATTTTTTATATTATGAAAATGAATTATTCCATAGGTGTTTCTTTAAAGTGTAAAAATATAATTTTCCTTCAACACATCTATGTTCCTTACAACCAAATGCGATCTATTGTAAACACTTTGCCACATCACTTTTGACAATTACTCACTTTGCTTTTGAAATAAACTACTCTCAATTTTTTGGGCTTTCTTAAATTTTTCCAACTGATTATTTCTTAAACCATTCTTATGCTTTAGATATTTTTTATTGAAAATTTTGAGAATGTATGTTAAATATTTTAAAAATAAATTGTAAAGTTAAAAAAGATATCATAGGATAGGATGTTTGAAATAGCTGAAGAGAGAAAGCATAATCATAATTAGCTTTGTGAAATTATGTTGTAAAAGAGTAAAGGTAAGTCAGAGAACAGAAAGAGAAAAAGAAGAGTAAAGTTGTATTTACCAATAAAAAATATATTGTTCAATATTAATGCATTATACCGAAGGAATCTTCAATTGTTACTGAAGAAGAAGTCAGTAATTGATTATGTTACGGGTTGATTATAAATTTGTCCGCCATAATTAATTATGGAGAGACAGTGGTAATAGATTATGTGAGTCTTATCAACGTCTTCCATTCCTTTATACCCTATTGCGTACTGTGAATGCATTTGTTTTGTTTTATTATATTATATAATAAAATAAAAAATCATAATGATAATATTAATAAATATTAAAATATTAATAATATTAAAATGATAATAATAACAAAAAAGTTAATAATAATAATCAAAATAAATTCATAAAAGAATAATACTACTAATATAAATAATAATAACTTTATAATGAATGTTTAATTAAAATTAACTTATATCAAGAAAAACAATTTGATCAATTATTAAATATGTTATTTTTTAAAATTATTTATATTAATAAAATCGTTCACAAATTTTAAGAACTTTCTTCTTATTTTTTTAACTTTTAATTTTTTTTTAATCTAAACAATTTCACTTTCCTCTATTTTTTTTATTTTCTTTTTTTTTCACTCTCTAATCCAAACATTAATTGTATTTTTCTTTTTTATACTATAATCTAATAATAAAATGAATTTATTGATTTTTAAAATAATTATTTTGAAAATTATATTTATCATATCATAATTTGTGAATTTGCTGATTTGTATTGTAGGTTGTTTTGTACTGAGTATGACACAAAGGAGCAATTTATAAAGTCTAAGATGCATTTATGGAAAGTGACTATGATTGTTATTGTAGTATGAACTATAAGGTTTTTTGCATTGGATTGGAAGGAAAATTATTCCAAACAAACAAACAAACGTCTATTCAGATTACTCTAGTCCATCATCTTGAACGCGTTATTAAACTTGCTCAATACATTGAATTATTAGTGTTAAGATTGAGAAGTTTAGACTTTTCTCATCTTCTTTTCTGTTTCACCACTATCTGGCTTGAATAGAGATATTCCTTTTGAAAATAACATTTGACCTTAATTCAAATGTTTATAAAGTAGACGTAGACAGGTTTTAAATGCAAAATTTATAGTGGTTGTTCATCATTATTACCACTTTTCTTCTTCACGAGCTACACGCCTATGTTTAATTCAACTTAACTTTTGCTTACCAAAGTGGAAGATTCATGTCACCATACCAACTACTTATTTTAACATTATATAAAGTCATACAACTTTCTATAACTATTTTTTTTTATGATGTCTTTAGCTGAGTAACTTTTTTTTATTATTTTATATAATTTGTCAATTTCTTCTAATGTGAAACTTTATATTCACATTTCCACTCAACAACTTTTTGTGTGAAATTCATTCACATTGTCATATGCGGAACCATAACCACTATTACAACTTAAGGAATTTGAAGGAGATAATCACCAAAGATTTTCACCAATGAGATGTAAAAACATAAACTTAATCATACTTAATCCAAAATCTCAATACATTATGTTTACATAGCATTATCATTTATATGTTATTCATCTTTTTTATTTTTATATAATGTGATATTTCATATTCATAACACTTTTCTGATTTATAAGTAAAAAATAATATAAGACACATCAAAATCTACTCCCTTGTTAAACCTTAATTTTCTTCCTCTCAAAGGGAGCTTTTAATAAATAAAAAAAACCTTCTAATTTGTAAATTTACTATATTTATGTACTAATTCTATCTTAAATATAAATATGTCCCTTCTTCTTCTTCTTCATACCTTCTTAATCTACATCTTCCACTTCTTCAAAGATTCATATTCAACATCCTACACGTAAAAAAATTAAAATAAGAATATAAGAAAGAAATATTTTACTAACAACATTTTTTACAAGTAAGAATAACTCCTTTTGATCTATCAATTTTCAAATTACGAAATGAAATATTTATTTCCTTCCATTACAAAATATTCAATCAATAAAGTAAATTCCATTTCAATTCTCTCTATTCTTCTATAGTTTAGTACATTTCATTCTCTACTAGAATTGAATATTCAATAGATACTTGATAAGCTTACTTAAATGTTACATCAAAATGTATTAGTAGAGTCATTAAGAACAGCTTAAGTTAAATAATTTCAATCAACCAAGTCTTGAAAATAAAATTAATGATATCTCAATAGTAAATCTCCAACTAAAAAGTTGTATTTTTTATTTCGTTAGGACTCAATTGTAATTAAATTGAACTTGTATTAGTTATTTTATCCTCAAATAAACTAAGATATAAGGAATTATCATAGTGGTTAGACACACATTTTCAAATATTGTGGGAACAATATATAATGAAGAGTTCATATTTGATCCTTCACCTATGAATTTTTTTTTAGCCAAACGTAATCACATTACCACAAACAATAGTATTTTGTGATCATATAGAATAGAGAAAACTTATGTCAGAAAACAAATAAAATGAATTTCAGATTATTTTACTTTATCAGTTATAATTAGACCAAATTGTCATTTATGGTGAGATTTAATACTGAGTGATTTTTTATATTTATTATGCATTTAGTTTTTTATTTAATAAGTACGCCCTATGAATAAAAAAAGTAGTTACTGAAATTATTTATGTACTAGTTTGAGAATTCTTTTTAAAAGAAATAACATCCGTATTCTATAAAAGATAATTTCGATTATTAATATCAAAATTTTCTCACCACGTATTTAACATAATTGTTTATATAGAATTTGAGTTCGAGAATAACAAATACTTTAGAATAATTTATACCAAAGACGATATATTATTGATAAAGACTAAGTTTACAGATAAAAAGAATATGACTGAGTTACAGATAAAAAGAATATGACCGAGAGATTTTTTTTTTTTTTCCACAAGTTGAACGCATCATGGTGCGTGAAATGTGTACAAATGATAGAAAAAAGAAATATTGAGAATGTCCACTTTAAAGATAGTGAAAAGAAGAAAGTAGTCCCTCCCCCAATTACGTATTATGATTAATATTAGAGTATATATTTAAACAAACATCTATCAGTGATTAGTTTTGATGACAAACTGATAAAGTTTCAACCTAAGATTTTATATGAATTACTCAAACGCTCTTCGCTAAGATTATTCTATTCTAGTCTTCCTAAAAAAATTAAAATTATATTTTTCAATCATGTCCCGGTGCAATTATTTTGAAGTAATTTATGAAATGTCAAACTTAGATGCATGTGATGTAGATACAGGTTATTCTTTACAATTTTCAATAAACTAGAATTTAGAGCATTAAAATTATATTAAGTCAAATTTACATAAAAAACACATTTTATTATATTTATATATAATCAATTTAATATTGAATTATGCATATTTAATTTCTTTTTATTTTGGAAATATAAAAAAAATTATTTCATCAATATAATGTTTTTTAACACATTAATTTATAGAAATCCATTATGCAGGATATCAATTGATACTGAGTATCGATTAAATATACCGAAAACCCTTTATATAAACAACTATATTTAAACAAAATAATTGATTAAGGAATTGTCACATTCCAATTCCTAATCCACACTACATTGGATTAGAGACGAAATGCAGAGTCCTATTTATTTTCAACCTCTGTAGATTGTATGTTACTTCTAGAAACGCACATAATATTTCAGTCAAAAGCAAAGGATTTTGTACAATGAACAACATTGGCTCTTGTTTTCATTGACCTCGTTGACTTGGCTATTAGAAAAGAAGAAAAAGAAACCATCTTTTGTTGTATATAATGAAGGGGAATATCAGCCTTCTTTGCATTCTAATCACAGCAACTAGCCAAGGTAGTCATGGCTTCCTTACACAACTATGTTCTTCCTATTTTACTTTTGGCCACAATCCAATTGAAAGCCACATCTGCAGGCTCCCATGACCACCTCAAATCCCTTCACTTCTCACTGTTCCAACATGAGACAATAAACAAAACCGGATATATCATAGTGAGTGGCATAAAAGGAGGAGCAGGAGTGAGTCAAACCACAACCCCTTTTGGCACCTTGTTTGCCTTTCAGGACCCTTTGACTGTTGCAGCCAATAGATCCTCCAAACTTGTTGGGATTGCAGAAGGAACTACAGTGACATCTAGTCTTGACGGGCTTCGGAGCATTTCAATTGCAAAGATAACTCTTCGTTTGAAGCACCACAAGGGGTCCCTTTCTGTTGTTGGTGTCACAAATAATGTGAAGTCTTCGGATCTTCCAGTGGTGGGAGGCACTGAAGATTTCATGTTTGTGCAAGGCACAGTTACTTCTTCTCCTGTTGATCTTACGGGTCGCACTGTTGTCTACAAGATCCAGTTTCATCTTTATTGGCCACCCTATGCAACTCAAGCCTCATGAAGTGAATTTGTAATGTGTTCCTAAGATGCTGGTTCATTTTATTGTCTGCCTTTTTTATTTTATTTTTAAGTTAAAGTTAAAAATAAAAACTAAAGTGAATGTTTTCTTAAGCTTAAAAACTCCTTTTAAGCTCAAAATAGCTTGGTAAAGTTATTGTTGTTGTAATTATAACTCAGTATATCTTGGGGATAAATGTGTATGACCAACCTCAATCCATTATTTATTAATTTTAAATAACAATTCTTTTTATTATATTAAATTTTAATTTGACGAGATTTGTTATGATCATAAAAATTATGAAAACGAGAATTTTTTTTTTTATTTCAATCTAAATTATTATTAATAATAGAGATCATTAGAATATATATATATATATATATATATATATATATAATTGTTTCTTTCAGTGTGGTATAAGTACATATTTCAAATTTGAAAAGAAGAAAAGGAAAAAAATAGCCATTCTCTCTCATTCACGAATACTAAATTTTAAGGATTGTTTATGTTGTTTCACTGATCGAAGAGTTAATAACAAAAAATGGTCTGAATCTAAATAGTGTCTTCACATAATTGTTGGAGATAATATTGAAACTTAAAAAATAAATATATGGTACAAAATTTCAATTTCTCATTTTGTTCTTGTAGAATATTATAAATATAAAAATAGATCCTTTCTTTTTCCTTGCAAGTGTTATCGACACTTCTCTTTTTCCTTCGGTACAGTGAGGAGTAAAAATAGTGTGTTAGGATACGAGAAGGAAAAATTAGTTATGATATTAGAATATTAATGAGTTAGTTAGTTAGGTGGATAGTTAGATATAAATGGTTGGAAAAAGATGGATAGAAGAGATTCAGATTTTTTGTGATAGTAAATTGAGGATCGACTCTTTTGAAAGAAGAAATTTTTTGTGAAAGAAATCTTGAAAGAGAAAGTTTTCTCATGTTTCTATTTTTTTTTTTTCAATTCTCTGTTCCTAACAAAGTGTCTGCAGAAGATACGACAATGAAACAAAGCAGTTTGAAAGGAATGAATTCTCTTGAAAGCATACAAAAAGAATAAACTAAATATGGATTTGCAAGAACTTGAGGTGTTTCAATCTTATACAAGATATATAAAACCTGCATATACAAAGAGAAAGCCAGAGCAAGAACTGGCGAAAAAACATCAACCACTGTAGTGGGATATGAATGAATTTTGGGAGCTATAGCAACTACAAAATTAGTATGATAATAGAATAAGTATCATAAGAAGTGTGCTAGGAATCTTGTGCAAAGATTCGTGCATGTGAGGACTGTTAATTGCAAAAGTTGATCTGTATATGGAAGTCAACAGCGCGGCTTATGTAGGCGAGGTCTGTTGCAGAAAACTCGACCATTGGCCTTCACAAATGCTGCTATACCAACACTAATGCTTGCCCACAAAAGTGAGAAGAACAAGTGCTTAAAATCATATCTAACTGCACAAATTAATTAATGATTGTCACTTCAAACCCATGTCAGACATATGCTACTAGTTTCATTAACATAGCCCTTGAATTGCCACTACTTTACCGTAAGTTGTAACGAGTTCATCTTTTTATAACAAATTCTTAATTAGGAAATATACCTGTATAGATCGAACAGGAATTCTCAAAAAAATTCAGATCATGTTTTTGCTTTAATTATCTAGAAGTCTAGACAAGACAACTAAATTTGCAGTGAAGGATTCCATGACATCTAAGTACTTTAATTAAAATTTCTAATTTGTTTGTGGATATTTATGTTATAAGTAACATTAATTATCCTATGATAGAAATTAGATCCGACAAGTCATGTTTAAATTATGACACTTGGACTGCCATCCAGAAAGAATTAAGTCTTACTTTTTCATGTAGTGAATCCCAATTGATAGTCAAAGTCACAAATATTCTTAATAGAATAATTATTAACAAAAAAAATTATTGGAAGTAATATCAATTATCTCGTCAAGAAAGCTAAATAATAGATAAACAATTTTATGTTGAAAGAAACAGAATATGATATAGGAAAAATTAGTTATTAGGACTATGGATCATGAAACTGTATGATTAAGAATTCACCAGGAGTATTTATCAGTAGTGTAGCTTATGAATGTTGTTGTAAATTTTTATTTAAAGGCTAATGGATGTATTTACGAGAGGGGATTCTAATTCTATTATTGAGGCATAGTTCACTCATCTAAGGATGAAAAAACCATAAAATAAGAACATAAAAAGAAAGGCAGTATAAAATAAGAACATAAAAAGAAAGGCAGTTACAATCAATACGTGTCTGAACAGTATGTGGGTAAGAAGGCGCATACAGTTAACTCACCTTGCGTCAACGACATGGTTGTGAAAAAGAACCCAGTCAAAACCAGACCCAAAGCCAGAGGAAATGACTGCAATCATAAACAAAGAGATGTTAAAATTTTAAAATGCAAACTACATTCTTCAAGCAATCCCAGAATGATTAGAAATATACGACTATAATATGTATGGAATGAAAAATAATCATATTAGATATTAAATAGATAGCTAGATTGACGATCCGCCTGATTCTTAGCAAAAAATAAGCAAGGTCTAACTTTCTCAAAAATGCCAATAAAAAACTTCACATTCAAACCAACTCAATGTTTAAACTAGTTAATGCTTTGGATGGTCTAAAAGAAATCGAGGCAATGGGAAAAAAAGAGAAGAAGAATTAGAGTGAGAAACTTTATTTATAAAAAAGTAAGATAATTTTATGTATTATTAATAATTTTATCTATTATTTTTAAATGTTTATTATTATTATAATAAATAAAAATAAATAAAACACCTAGAATCCATTATGAATTATGTATATAAATAATATTGCAAAACACTTATTATTTTATCAACAATAATAAATTATTTTACATCTTCAACACTTGCTGCAGAAGCTATATCGATCTAAGCAAGCATGATACATCCTCATGACTTCCAATCCAACTTTTGATTACTATAACCTTCTTCCAGGCAATGAATATTAGGAATAACATGAACTTAAGGCAGCACCAAGGTACTAATTGCGAATACGGTTTACGGAGGTGAGCCAAAAGTCCGCCATGTAAAAAGGACAAATATGTTAAAAACATCATAAACCTAAGATTCATAAAAGTCTGAGTCTCATAATTGTCATCACATGGCAAAAAGACAATACCTCAAAACAATTAACATATATATATATATATATATATATATATATAATTAATATTTTTATTCACTTCTATCTTAAACTGATCTTATTTGAATTGAAACAAATTAATTGAATATTAATGATTTTGTTTTCTTATAAAATAAATATTAATAAAATAAATTTATATAAAAATAAGAACAGTATTTAAAACTTAAGTATTATTTAGATGTAATTTTATGTAATGCTATTAACAAAAAATTAAATATTATTTCTAATTTTATAAATTAATTACTTTATAATTAATCATTTTTATATTAATTCATACTCGTCTTTATTAAAATAAAATCAGAAATATTTTTTGTAATTTATTATCTTACCTTATTAATTTAATTTTTTTATCACATCAATCAAATCCAATATACACTTTTCACTCTTCTTCCTTCCCTTTCTACTAGTCTTCTTTCAATTAAAATAAATGCACTTTTCATTCTTTCTCCCTCTCTTTCCTTTTCGATTCCCACCCAAATCTAAATAAATCATAAAAGTATAACTAGAATGAATTTAGCCATATTTAAAAGACAAGTTAATTTTATTTATGTTATATTAAATTTCCAATAACTATTCTAAAACCAAAAAGCAGTCTAGAAATTGAACTCACGGCAATAGCTTCAATGCCTTGACTCTGAGAAGGAGTCTGGTCTCGGCTGGCAGAGACTATGAAATGCCCTTGTAAGAGATCAATTGCATCCTTTACATAAAAAAAAAAAAAAAAAAAAAAAAAAAGCCATGAACAGGATCAATTAGCTACGAATACAATTTTGACTTCTTTTAAATTCCCAGAAATAACAAAATGTATTAGATCTAGAAAAACTAAGAACTGGATTCAAGTAACAACTGTTTAGTTTAGTTGGAGAGAAACTGGTGGACAAGGTTTCTTAATATGATCACAACAACGTCAAAAATAAAAATTGCCGATTAGGGGAGAGATTCATAATTAACGCACGATCATAAATTATATACATGATACTTAACTTTCTTATCCTACACAATTTAGAACTTTTAACTCATATTTAGATTTCTAAAACGATTATCCTACCCAGTGTAGAACTTTCAACTTTTAAAAGTTTCATCCTTAAATATAAGATGAATTTTTACTATAAGAGACATATTTGTTTTTGTCTAAACTAATCACTTGAGTGAGTTTTTATCATAATAAAACATATTTGATTCCGTCCATAAAAAACTATATAAAAACCCATGACGCCACACCTCGAATTCAAGACCTCAAGACTATTTATTTTTTTCCTATATCGAATTCATTTTTTTCATTTTTTACTCAATATAATACTTTTAACTCATAATTATATTTTTAACATTGAAATGGGAATGTAAAAACAAATTCAATCATACGAAGGACCAGTCGTGGAAACCTACGTGATAATAAGTAATGACAGTATGCACCTATGAATTCTACCAATGTATATAATGAGATGAGATCGAGACACCTGTTTTGTTCCATCACAGAAGTTATTCAAATAATAGCGCATAAGAGCATTCACACCATCATTTATTATCCCCTGCATTGTGCGATGCCCAAATCTGAATCCAAACAAAGCTTAGTGAGAAGAAGCCACAAGGTTAAATTTTAAACTTGGGAGCGTCATTATTGAAAATTATAAGAAACTGTTACATCATATAGCATTATTGTTGTACATAATTTACAAGAATTTTGGTTCTAATTAATTGAATATACTGATAATGTAATTAAAATAGGAAGCACATGTGATTGAAATACTAGACTAATATGAGAAAAATGCTATGAGAATTTCGTAAACACGGTTGCGGTAAAAAAGAGAAAACATGAATCAATTAGGAGAGATTTAACATCAAGTAAAGAACATTCTATCTAGATTGTTTTTGTAAAAACCGAATATCAATAAAATGTAATTAAACAGTTTAATTTTCGTATGTATATATATATATATAAAGTGTTTTTTTGCTTGAGCATCACTAGTCCATGTTTATTAAAATTCACGTTAAAAATATCATAAAACAACTCTAAACTGCTTCAATGACTCATTCAAACTTGCATGAAGAGAAGTCAAGCACACAGGAAGTTTATTTGTAAAACACCAAAGCATGTGGGGTATCCTCCCTTAAAAACCAGCTGTTTAGGGAGAGAGAAAACCAAACACTTGAGTATTTCAATGAACATCTCATAGTACTTAGATGTAGGACTTGAGTCAACTTCCTATAGTTAATGTCGTAGCACTACTTAATGTCGTAAACTTCTCCTTTATACAATGCAATTAGAGCTAATATACAATTTATCTGATTTTGAAACTATCCCTATGCTAATGTAATTTCAACATAAAATAACATTTTGTGGATGCATAACTTCTCTTAAGTTTTTTACATGTGATGAACATGGAGCTGATGGAAAAATTCATGGGAAAATACCGGACAAAGTCTCCTTTGAGAGCAGGAGTGCCTGTATATTGAGTACTTATATCATCCCCATGATTGGCCCACACTGATAATAGAGTCAGTCAGAATAGAATCTAGGTTTGAAATCCTATGAAACAATCTAAACAAAAGAAACATTTATCAAAAGAAAATAACTAGATAAGCAGCATATATTAATACTACAAAGATGTGTAACTCGAAAATTAACAAATACACGTACAGATCTTATAGTGGTCATCTAGATTTGGATGCGAACTAATGGTTTCCTCAGCACCAAAGATACCAATTCTTCTAAGCTGGAATTCTAGCATATTTCGGCCTATCATGCTCTGCATATGAGTAAGAACATTATTAAGTGGGAACACGATGCTATTAATGCACAAGTATGGGTGTGTAGCCATATTGAAAATAGAAAAAACAAGTAAGCAATTACAGACGTTGAGTGCATGTAAACACATACGCAAATATATATAATGTTGAGCTTTTTATTTCATACTAAGCAGCAAGTCCAGACTGATAATACAGAAGGAATGAAGCGTTAAAAAAAGGAGGGAATGAAAATTGAAATTTATTCATCTAGTAAGGATTAAAAAGCTTGTATAGTATAAACCAACCAACCAACCTGAGTAACATTTGTACGATCTAGACAATCAATACAATTGGTTCTAACAACCCCAAGTTGCTCCTTCATTTTCTCTCCCTTTTCATTCAATAGCAGGTATCTACAATTTCAGAACAGAATCGTAAGGGAGGGATCAAAATTCTGTAGCAATTTAGCTAATGCTGAGTAAAAAGAATTAATTAAAAATATAGAAAAGAAAGACAGTTTTTGAAACTAGACAACAAATTACACATATATACTTGACAATTATCCAAAATCTTATAACAAACAGCTCCACAATATGCAACATAATAAAACTATAAATTTGTTGAAGCCTACTTGGGCAAAAGGAGCCAATGAATGCAAATCAAATTATTGAATATAAGAAAATTTTATATCTAGATGATTAAAAACTTGAATAATAAAATATCTTACCCATTTCTCTCAAGAAAATCAGATATTTGATCATAAAGGATTGAAAGACGATCGAAATGAATGTGCCCGCAAATGCGATGGAAATCGAAATGCAGATATCTACAAAAGAAAAAAAGGAAGGGTTTGCACCAATACCAAATAAGATATAT
>Ga0209489_105919_pt1 | contig 20425 bp, 12 predicted proteins | sample SiratrowhiteBW_FD_187527 | JGI IMG/M metagenome (GOLD analysis project Ga0209489, IMG submission 187527) | Root nodule microbial communities of legume samples collected from California, USA - Siratro white BW (SPAdes) (version 2) | ecosystem: Host-associated > Plants > Roots > Nodule | place...
AAGGATGCTGCTATATTTGCTGAAAATGGAGTTGCAGGGTTGTGTGCAGCCATTCTTTCATATTGTAGATTCATATGATGAAAAAAAGAGAAAAGTGAGATATACAGTCCTTTATATAAGAAAATTCAAAAAAAAAAAAAAATCTAATTTTTGAATGTTATTTTTAATTTATTCACAGTAAAATTATACTATTATTAGTATGAAATACAGTAGTAGTGAATAGTCAGGATAAATGAGCAATTAATAATAATCTCCTTTCAATGACACAATCTCCTACTCATTTGAAACCTCAAGGAACAAGTTCCTTCAGCCACAAACCATATCCATTAAACCACATTATGATCATGAATGTGACATATAACATAAAATTTATATTTGAGAATTAATATTACATGAAACATAATAAAATAAAATGAGGCTAGGGGTACCTCGCTATAAAAATAATTTTTAAGAAATGGAAAGCAAAAATAGTATATCTCCTTTCCCCTTACCTTTGATAGAATGTAATGGAGAATTTTTGTTGCACCTAAACACGGATTGTTGCTGTAATGTGAATTTTGCATTTGAATGGCTTTTATAGACGGCACAACAGTTATCCTTCAACTTTGCATTTATGGCCAACGTCACCTAGGTGACCAAATTTTGAGATAAAGAGCACATTGCAATTATCTTAAATTGAATTGCATTTGTACTTGATTCCAGATTTTATCTTTGAAATGTGTAAGGTGCACTGTATGCGTAATAAATTTGCACCATTTATTCACGTGCCTAAGGTAAGAATAATATATAATAATAATATTATAATACTAATATTATAATAATGTATATCATAATATAATGAATTTTTCTTCCACCATACGTGCATAACCATACGTGTATAAAATAATAATAATATAATAATAATATTAATATAACATAATAATAATAAGATAATAATAATAATAATAATATAACATAATAATAATAATAAGAATAGAATGGTAATAATTTAATAATAAGAATAGAATGGTAATAATTTAATAATAATAATAATAATAATAATAATAATAATAATAATATAACACAATAATAATAAATGGTAATAATAAGTGATAATAAAAATTTAAGGATGTTACAATAATGGTAATGACAATAATGGTAATAATAAGTGATAATAAAACTTTAAGGACGTTACACCCTTCAATTGCCCATACAAAATTTGATTTATGTTAATGAGAAAACTAATATTTTGAATAAAAATAATTAAATCTCTCTTAATTTCTTAATCATATTTGAATAATATTATTATCTGAGCTTTAAAATTCTACTTACATAACCATATACAAATATTAAATTTAAGATAGACTTTTTCATATTATTATAGTTTTTTACGGATACTAAAAAATGCTATTATATTATCTTATTAGAAAGAAAACAGGTATAACAAGTAAAGTGAAATTACTTGATAGAATCAATTATTTAATAGAGATTTGAGAACCACATATGTGAAGAACACGAGAATCAAGACAGTGAAATATATATGGTCACCAAAATATGCTCATAACTTGTGTAATATATTAAACAAAAATGATTGAGAAGTGTGAGATGTGTTGTTATAGCATCACTTGTAATTGTAAATGGCAACGAACTCAATTCACATGTTGTACTTCTCTTCCTTCAGTTTGTGTTTCCCAAATTCATCTTCCTTTCAACTTTCAAAGCTCTCACCACAATTTAAACCTCTGAATTCCATTCCTCTCAGTGCAAGAAAACACTGCAAAGTTGTTAGATTTCCCAGACAAAGAACAAGAACCAGAGCAACCCTTGATGATGTTGAAACAGACCAATCCTCAACACCCCTTGTTGAGAATGAGAAAGCCAAAAAGGTATAATCTTATCCTTTGGGGTTCCCATTAATGTTTCAAGCTTTGTTTTTTTGGGTTCTTAGATAATGTTGGAAAGTTTTTGGATTCATTTTGAATTCTCCCATGTTCAGGTTGAAATTCTACTCCATTGTTTTGTTTTGGGTTAAAAAATCTGATTCTGGGGCTAGAAATTATTTTTGAGTTGAAACAACTTTAGTAGCTTTTCCGGGGATAAAAGAATTTGAGTTTTGCCAAACTTGTAGGAATAAAAACAAATTTGTTAAATCAAGTTCATTCAAAACCAATTTTGAAACGCCATCCAAATACAAGGCTAAATTCTCAATCGTTAGGGCGCCTTTTATAGTTTTATGATATGGACCTGAGAATGCAAACACACCTTCCAGTCTTTCATTTTGAAAATTTGATCCATTTTGTTAGGTTGTTTAGATTATTATTTTTTTTCATTTTGAATTACTATTTGGATTCTGTGTTGGTTTTAGTTTAATTTCAGTATTTGCTTAGGATGTAGATGAAAGTGTGAAAGTGTTAAAAGATGCAGCCAAGACAAGAAAGGTTGCAGCAGAGGAGGTTCTTTCTGCACTGTCTAGCATTGAGAAAGCAAAACTTGACCCTTCTGGCTTTTTTGAAACCCTTGGTGGCAATAAATCTCCTGGGAGGACCTGGATGCTGATTTTTACTGCTGAGGTTAACATAATTTTGTGGTAGCTCTTCATTTGGCTATAATTGTGTTTCTTATTATGCATGTTTATGGTCATCTACACTAAACAATGCTTTTGTGCTGAATTTTAGAAAAAATTAAAAGGTGGTCGGTATTTTCCTCTCACAGCAGTTCAGAGGTTTGATGCCACTGTAAGTCTCTTCCCATGAACCTATCTATATTTTGTTCTTGTTGCATACATGTCCAGTGTTTGTAGCAAAATATTAAGTTTACTTTTATCTGTCTGTTGATAAATTTTCAACTTTTCATGTTATAAAGAGTGCAGGTAATACATTTTCTAATACATCTTTCTAACACACTCTATTTTAGTTAAATTTTTTCAAAAATTACAAAAGTATGAGTGTGGTTCTTTAAAGGTGTGGGATATATACAAATTTGTTACTTCCTATAAATTTCGACCAACACTAAGGAATGTGTTAGAAGATCTGTTCCAAGCTTTACATTTATTGTGTGTTATTGAGTTTTGAACCGGTGTTGTTTCTAGCTGGAAAAGCGTGGGAAATCTTGACACAAGAAACGTTTGATGGGTGTTAAGAAAATGTGCTAAAGAGTACATGTTGTTTTAATCTTTAACCATTACGGTATTGTTTTGTCGTCCATTAACTTATTCTACGACCAACATTCAGTGTTCATTGCTGAGTTTTGAAATTATAAGTGTGTACCTGATGTGAAGTATGTTTGTATTATCTTTCTCAGTTTTTGAATCGGTATATGATGTCAATCATATTACCATTTGGTTTCCTATCTGTGAGAACACACACAAGTCACCTGGGGAGAAGACATTTTTGAATTGAACTTTTTGCAGAGGAGCCAAGTTCCATCCTTTCTCTTACCGTTGGATCTAATTCAATTTGCTTTGAAAACTTAATTTATTTAGGGAAGAGAGAGAACTGTTAACTTTGCATTGAATATTGTGATGTGGCTACTTTTATCATCTCAATCTATTGCTGTGAGAATTTAGGCCTTCTGGCAAAAGTAGCTGATAAGTTAGTTGAAAGTAGAAAGCTATTAGCTAAAAGTTGAAAACACCTAGTTTATTGAATTAAAAATGTTGTATAAAAATCAATTATCGAACTAGCTTATAAATATAAAATGACTTAGGAGTACATGCTTATATGATATTCTATACACATACTTTTTGTAGACATTTTTTTTGGTAATTAAAATTATAATTTTTAAGCTCTTATTATTTTGTTTAAGGATCAAATATTCAGTTAGAAAAATAAAATGTAAATATTAAAACAGATAGTGTAATACTAAAGGAAAATCTTTAATGCAATACATAATCTAATATTAATGGAGGTGATAACTGAAGAATTTATTGAAGTATTGAGGATAAAATGGAAAAAAGTTAAAAGATTGTATGTTCAAACACTGCTTTATGTACTATCTGAAAAAGATGCTAGAAAATAGTGAGATGAGTCTCGTTATTAAGTAACTCTATTTTGGTCAAACAATTTCAGTAGCTATGTTAGCTGAAATAACTTGTCTGTCTTCTTTGAGAAGAGCCTCTAAAATTATTTTTTGATTGCTTCCTTAGCCCTTTTCATACAGGAAAAGTTGTATTCCTGTTGTCAGTTTCATTGTTAGTAAATTTTGTTTATTCCAAATCAATGTCTTTGAATAAAAGCTTGGTGCTTCTGTCTAATTTGGTGTATTAAGTTATGCTGATGAATTATTAGGCAAAGAGGATCGAAAATGGAGTATATCTTGGACCCATTGGACAGTTAACATTCGAAGGCAGACTTTCATGGAAAAAGAGAATACTGGCTTTTGTTTTTGAGAACATACGAGTAAAACTTGGACCCTTTCAACCTCTAGAGATCAGTCTAGGAAAAAAGGAAGACAGAGAACCAGATACTAAGGATCCTTTCTTCATCTGGTTTTATGTTGATGAGGAAATTGCGGTTGCTCGAGGCCGGAGTGGAGGAACTGCATTCTGGTGTCGGTGTCGTCGTGTCAATAACTGATTCTTTCTAACTTTCTTTCCTTTTAACTTCTGACTTTGGATGGAAGATTCATGTATATATATAAGCATTTAACTTCAGTTGGAGGTAAACATAATTGTGCTTGTATTTTGTTTAGTTATATTGAACTTTGTGTTTCATGATATTAGTGATGTTGGGGCATTTGTGAAGAAAGCATTATTCAACAACTATTAATGGGATATGAAAGAATGTATGTCTTCATTTATGAAGATATTGAACACTTCTTGAGAAAGGAAATGTTTGTTATTCACTATCCAAATGTTTCTTTTAATGGAAGTAAAAGTAAAAGTTACAGATCTTAATATACACAATAATGAATTACCACTAATTAGTTTATAGCATTTAATCATCAAATATTTACCATGAAATAATTTTATGTGAGTCTTGATAAAACTTTGGTTAAAGTTGAATTCGCACAATAACAAAATGTTTGTAGAAAACATTATTAAAATAAAGTAATGTATGACAATTTCTTCTTATATCTATATAGTTTGTTCCCGTACCTTTCCATTCTAATGCAATGACAAAAATAACTTCTAAAATCTTTATATTTTCATCAAAAGACAATCTGTCGGCTTACACATTTATAATAAATATGCTTTGAAAATTCCAAATTTAGTCTAAGAAATCAAATGTATACGTATTCCCCAGAAAATTGACATCGCATTTGGTGGTCTGAAACAGAGCTAGGGTGCCAAATTTAGTGAACTTGAGACCCCTGAGCCTAAACCTTGAGAATCATATTGTAGTAGTGGAGGGTGGTGTTGTTGTACTTTATGAGGACTGCAAGACCAACAAGGACTATTAGTGCAACCAAAATATTCCACAAGATTCCGAAGTGGCAGCTTCTTCATGTTTAGAAGTGATTGTTCTGCAGCAGATTTTGATGAAGTTTTTTATAGAAGATTATTTTCGCCTATAAAAGAATTTATAGGGATACGGGAAGAACTTGTAGAGATACAGGAAGAATTGGCACAATGTTTTGATGATGATAACATTTCTCCTCCAACCAAATCAACAAATATGCACAGCCAGGCTGAAAAGAAAACAAAAAGAAAGAAAATAGAGACGGGCTTAATGGGACTCAGTAGAGTTGAGCTACCCTTTTAAGATTCAAATGCATATGTCTTATATATGACTGACAAGTTTTATTGGCTTTTACAAAAACAGCAAATCTTGAGACGACATTTACAGAATCTTGTATTCATAAATCTGCACAAATTGTGTAGGTAGCTGCAGTGAGTGGCTTAGGTGTGTAGACAATAACCTTTCACTTGGGCAACAAGTTGAATTTTTGTACGAGACATGAGAATGGAGGTGCTATTTACTTTGCAAGATTGATATCTGGATTTCTCATAGTTTTGAGCCACATGTCAGCAACTATACGTGAGGAAATGCTCCACAACAGCTCTTGGTCCTTTGATGATGCTTGCTTCCCTTTCTTCCCTGCCTTTCCCAACCCATATGCAACCAACCATTGCATTGCAGTAAGTCTTTGCTTCCCACTGTCCCATGCATTCTTCTTTATGCTACTCACCAACTTGAAACCCCCCACATGCATGCTTGTCACCTTGAACCTTTTCTCCTCCTCATTCCCCTTTGTGTCAGTACTTGTTGCATGGATCACCACAATCACAGGTCCCCCAACCGCTTCATAGCGTCTCACTGGATCCCTCAATTGGACAACCAATAAGAGTGTCACCTTTTCTGGTTCACCACCAGAACCTGCAGGACTTTTCTTATAACTTTGGTCACTGATCCATTCTTCAAGTGGAACAACTGAAGCCAAAAGATCCTTTCCTCCATCTCCTTTCTTTGCAGAAATATCAAATGGGGCTTCCTCATCGGTCATGTCAGCTTGAATTTTCAATCCTTCAACTGTCATGGACTCAATCTTCTGCATTGCAAACGCCAGAAGCTTCTCTGCAGTGAGCGGCTCCTCCTCTACATTCCAAAGTCCTGTGGTTATTCTCTCTTTCCTTCCTGAACTCATGGCACTTCCCATCTTTCTCAAGGAAGAAAGTATTCGAGCAGCACTGGTGCTGGCTCCTTCCTTGTTTCTTCCTTGTATGATGGCATTAGCAATGCCTTCAAAAGCAACCTGTTCCGCAGTTTTGCCCATCATTTCATCTATGGGCATTAAGGCCAAAACCTTGGAGCTGAGTTCTTCAAAGCCAATCCCAGCCAATTTCTGAAACAACTCAAACCCTGTCAAGGATTGATGTGGTGCTAGCACAAAAGGCCTTGACATCTGCATGGCTAGCTTTGGAGTGTCTTTTCTAGCCACAGCAATGTCCAGAGGGTTCATGGAAGTCAAGTAGCCTCCATCCCTTGTTCGAACTACACAACCCAATCCCTTTCCAAGGTCAGGAAGATACACTTTGGATTCTCCATCTTCAGCAGAAGCAGCATCGTGTCCTTCAAGATGAAGAGGCGGAATTTCAGGTTGATCGAACAAGTAATCACTGTTGTCTTGATCCTCAAGCATCTGAAGAAACTCCCTAGTCACAGTTTCTTCATCTGCATCTAGCCTCTGTGGTTCTGTCTCTTCATCTAGTTTGGTAAACTTGTCATCATCTCCCATCATAGACTCAAGAGCTTTTATCTGCTGAGCAATTGAATCAAGTTCACTCAATCTAGTCAGGTGTACATGATCAAGTACTACTTCCTTGACAACTTCACTGGAAGCTGATTCCTCTTGTACAGGTTCCTCAGATTCCTCTTCTGCCTTTCCTCCCTTCTCTTGAACCTCTACTCCTTTATCCACCACCTCGAAATCAGGAAGTTCAAAATCCTCCACTTGTTCTTTACTACGTTCATCAATTTTCTGTGTAGAGGAAGAGGAATCCTGAACCGGGTTTGGATCATCAAGGTTCAAATCATCCATTCCTTGAATATCCTCTCCTATTCTCGGCTGTGAAGGAGTCCATGAATCATTTCTATTTGTGATTCGAGGACTAGCCATGCTGAATGATGACTTGGATTGTTTACGAGCAAAAGAAGAGAAACTACCGAGCTTGCCAGAGCTGGACTTTGAATTGTCCACTTGATTATTGTATATATCAACTCCTCCATCTTTCTCCATGATCTGGAAACCCAGTTTAAGAACAAGTTCCCCTCCTTTTGCCTTCCCAGATAGGCCAAAGCTTGTGTCCCATTGCTTCACCCGGGTGCCTTGTTGGTTTTTCTCAATGGATTCTTTTATCAACTCACTCAAGTCCACTGAGCTTCTTCCAAAATCTAGCTCCTTAGCATCAACAGCAAAAAGGTATATCCAAAAGGGTCGTGGCTCAAATTTGATCAGCTTTGCAGTGCCTTGGTTGGAGGTGTGATAAACATGGCACCTGATGAAAAGGGTCTCTTCAAAATCTGCAGCTCCTTGTGCAACCCTTGATGGCATTGTCTTAACAGCACCATCCTTCGTTTCCTTTTTTCTAACACAAACGGATAGTCGTAGTCCATTCATGGAAGCAGGAAGGCCTTGAGCTGTGACCACTTCAACAGAAAACAAACAGCTTAGTTTCTGCATTCCAATGTGAGATAAAGCCCGCATAGGCTTCCACTTCCAAATCCCTTTCTTATCACTGTCGGAAGAAGTTGTTGATATATCATCAAGCCTTTTGCTTTCTGCCTTGGCAGTGGCATCGTCAGGCTTTGGTCTTGATCGCCATGGGGACATGGACATGCGCCGCAGCCGAGCTCTGTTGCTGCCTCCATCATCATCTTTGGCATCTTCAAGAGGCAGAGCTGTATTTCTTGGCAATACAAGGGAGGCTGTTCTTCTGGTTGTGGTGGTGTGTTGTTTGTAAAGGGATTCACTCAAAGCCTCTAGTTCTTCAAGAAGTTGTGTATTGGAGTTGCTCTTGGCAGCGGCCATTACTAGTGAGTGAAGAAAGAGTTGTTGAAATGAATGGTGGTGATGATGTTTTAACAAGATAAGATGCCTAAATAGTTGGAAGGACCAGGATGATGATGATGATGATGATGATGATGATGATGATGGCTACTTCTTTCAGAACCAAGAAAATAGGATGAATTGTTTGTGGAGGATAGAGTATGAACGGTGGCGTTGCATTGTGGCTTGACGAGTAAGACAATTTTAACAATGCCATCTAACAGACAAAATGGTCCCAAAGAATTTAATGTTGCTTTGTCCTCATTGTCTGCAAGTGCCAAGTGTTAAGTGACAGGCTTGTTGGTTAGAAAGTGAAACTCACCCCTCAATTTCGTAAGGGAGTTGAGGAAATATGCTCAACTAAAAATAAAAACACTGCAACATGCAGATAAGGATCATTTTCGGCTATTTTCTTTTCAGGAAGAACTCAACTCAATGCTTATTGTTTCTTCTGAGATTGCCATATTACTTTTGTTTTTTACCTTGCTTCTTTTTCTTAGCTATCTTCACATAGTTAATGCTTATTGTACTTACGTGCTGAAGCCTTGCTAGAATCAATTTCACATGTCTCTTTCAGCTGTCATATAGATTGGATGCTGCTGTATTTTCATTTTGAATGAATTAGCTGAAAACAAAATGAAGAGTGTAACAAAAAAGTGGTATATATTCTATAGAATTAGGTGTTTCTGTTGGCCTTTATCCTCATTGCCAAACAATTCCATGTGAGAAAAAAGTTCGAACTCAAGACGAGAAAAAAGTCTGAACTCAAAACAATAGATATTAGATAGTTTGTGTCTGAGATTCGGATGTCAAGCTTCCTGCTCCTTTCGGTCTCTGGCACATAACACGTAGAATGTGAGCGCCAAAAGACATTCCTATATGCTATTACTAAATACCAAACTTTGCATGGAATCTACGATGAAGCAAAACTGCAATAATTAATCTCCGAGGTTTTGAAGAGTCTTTATGAATATAAACACTGTTCTGTCTTCTCATTAAACAGCATATACTCATCTGAACTCAGAAAATTAAAATTCTTTCATTCTTTTATCTTCTTAAGTAGCCATAATCAGTTGACTAATGCAGATTCTCTTGATGTTTCTTTTTCTCTTGCTTCTAGGTTCGTCTATTTAAGGATTCATTCGTCATTATTCTGTGAGAAAATCGTCACTAGCTCGAGAGCATCTTTTTTAAAAATAGATTAATAAAAAAGTTAAGCATAATAAATTTGATTCCTAGAGATTGCTAAAAGAGGCGAAAGTGGTAGATATTTCCTTTTATTTTGCAAACCGATAAATCATCATTATTTTAAGCCAAGTATATAGAGACGAAAATATATATTACAACGATATTACATTTTAATTGTAAAAAATAATTTTCCTTATTTTAATTATTAACTTTGACATGTTAAGAGAAAAGCTATTAAAGTGAAATTAACTTTCATGTTTACAAAAAATTCATTTGTATTATGAAATTTCTCTTGCCCATTACTGATATGGACATGGACCACCCTTTGTCTCCAGAGTTTTCTCAATTAATTGTAAGCAACAAAACAATATAATGTTGGAGAATAGAATTATCAAATTAATTAAAGTGGCCGCATTCTCAAATTAACTAAGCAATATAATCATGATTTAATACCAAACCTCCTTCTATTTCTTTATTAATTCTTTATGACGCTCTCTCACGCTCCCACTATTCGCTTTTCCTTTCAGGTTTCAGCCACTGCAGCTGTTTTCACTTCTTCAATCTTCATGTTTCAACGGCTTTCTTGTTCAATGAAATCATAGACTTTACCCGTTTTCTGATAAAACCTCAATTTGATCCAAATGACCCACTTGTAAAGTCTCAATTTTTATTTTTTTTTCAATTGTAAGAACCTCAACTCCAAATTCTGGAACAAAAAATGGCAGGCCCGGATCCATGCAAAAAAGTGGCTGATAGATATCTGAAGCGTGAAGTTCTTGGTGAAGGTACCTATGGAGTTGTGTACAAAGCCATTGATACCCATGTAATCCCCCGAAACTTTCTTCTTCAATTATGCGAATTCGAGACTGAAGAGTCAATTTTTCCCCTGTTCTCTTTTATGGGTTGTGAGAATTGGGTCTGTACTTTCACTTGGTGCAAACAAAATTGCTGAATCGGAGTAAATAGATTTTCGTGCATGGCCTTAGAGATGTAGGAAGGGAAGATGCCTTTATTTGCTTTGGGTTCCTGACTTTAATTCAAGGTGTTTATGTTAACAATTTGCTTTTGGGGTTTGTTGCTTTATCATGTCTGCTTCAAGCAATTATTTAGGAAGAAGCTTATGCTGTGTGTCATTGGGTATGAGGAAGTCGTACTTCTTAACTTTTGTTTAGTGATCATATGATCACAAGCGGAGGGAAGCTTGAGAGCTGGAAACTTCTTAATTAGTTTCAGTATAAGTTTGGTAAAGTTATGACTTATTCTTTGTGTAACTTGCAAAAATGTATACAGGATATAGGTATGCTTACTTTCATGATGAACTAGCCATTTGTTCAATAATGAAAATGATAGTACTATTATGATGGGGGTGTTCTTATAGAGATGAATTCATTGTGTTGACAGACAGGACAGACAGTTGCAATTAAGAAAATTCGGCTTGGAAAGCAGAAAGAAGGGGTTAATTTTACAGCTCTTAGAGAAATAAAGCTTCTTAAGGAGCTCAAGGATCCTAATATTGTTGAATTGATAGATGCATTCCCACATAAAGGGAATTTGCATCTTGTATTTGAATTCATGGAGACGGACCTTGAAGCTGTCATACGAGACCGCAATATTTTTCTTTCACCGGCTGATACAAAATCCTACCTTCAAATGACGCTAAAAGGTCTTGCTTATTGCCACAAGAAATGGATTTTGCATAGGTAGAGTATGATGCGTATTTGCTCGTTACAAAGTTGTTACTTGACTTAAGTGCTGAGCTCAAAAGTTTGCTTTCACATTTTCAGGGATATGAAGCCGAATAATTTATTGATAGGATCTAATGGACAGCTGAAACTTGCAGATTTTGGTTTAGCACGAATGTTTGGAAGCCCAGACAGAAGGTTCACTCATCAGGTTTGCTTCTTTATATGGCATGTTGATCCCATTGAGTATGTGAGTTTCATTGTGTTAGCGGCAGTCAGTAATTTGAATTTAGGTTCTTTATCTAGGAGCTCATTTCTTTTGAACAAAACTCAGGTTTTCCAATAAACTGTGAACTTGAAAGTCAAATCATTCTGTTAATAATCCTACTTGCCGCCTTATTTTTGCATTAAGTTTCCTATAATATGGATTAGAGTTTGCAGAATTGGAAAGGAATAGACCTTATAGTCAGGCATGCCTTATATGATGATTTAGTGTGAATCTGTATGCAATCCTAGGACCATAATTGGGCAGATATCTTACCTTGAGATCTTTATTATTATTGCCTGCATAAAAGGTGAAGCCTGGGACAAAATGGTTAGGTTGTTGCCTTGTGATTTGGTAGTCGCAGGTTCTAGTCATGGAGACAGCCTATTTGCACACAGGATTCATATACATATATCATATATCTAATCAAACCCTCTACACACCTAATGATAGGAACTCGTGCATAGGTATTCCCTTTTTTACATTGCTTTTACATTCATGAACTGGGGGAAGCTAATTGAAAACCTAAACATTGGATCATTGAAGTGGAAGTATACTAAATTCTTCTGAATCTTTTCTAGGATTGTGGTTCTCTATGATAACTGAATATTGTGGTGACATTCATGGCGTAACAGTTCTAACTGCATGTTATTGAACATGTTTCATCTTATGTTGTGTATTTTTCACTTTTTATTGGTGGAGTGGGTTTCTAGTTTCTACACAGATAACATTTGTGCTTATTATATATGCATGAATAGGTTTTTGCTCGGTGGTATAGAGCTCCTGAGCTATTATTTGGTGCCAAGCAATATGGTTCTGGGGTTGATGTCTGGGCTTCAGGTTGTATATTTGCAGAACTTCTTCTCCGTCGACCTTTTTTGCAGGTAAAAATGATTGATGTTCTGAAGTAGATGGGCTTTGACATAAAGTGCAGTCCATTTCTTTGGACATGCCATTCATTTAACTTTATCAGATAGTTGAAATTAAGTTGTGTCTGAAAATCCTAAATCATTCAAACTGTTTCAACCGAGCTTGAATAAGGTCTGAAGCTGTGGGCTAAGATTTTTGTATTCATTATTTTTATTTGAGCTTCCATTTATTCCTGCTATATATTTTGTAACTAGCTTGTTTTATTACAATTTCCAAGATAGTTCATTGCATTGATTGAATTTCTTCATATTCATTTTGCATTTAAATAATTAATCATGTTTCTTATTGTTTTTTCACTAGTTTGTTACTATCACTTGGTAGGGTACTAGTGACATCGATCAATTAGGAAAGATTTTTTTGGCATTTGGCACTCCAACACCTTCCCAGTGGCCTGATATGGTATACCTGCCCGATTATGTCGAATACCAATATGTTCCTGCACCCCCTCTGCGTTCTTTATTTCCGATGGCAACTGATGATGCTTTGGATCTGTTGTCAAAGATGTTTACATATGATCCAAAAGCCAGAATTTCAGTGCAGCAGGCACTAGAGCATAGGTACCTGCCTTCAGCATCCCATTAAGACACCAATAAATTTCTTTTCTCCATAATTAATCTCTCTTCTTCCACTTTAGGTACTTTACTTCTGCTCCTCTGCCTTCAGATCCAGACAAGCTCCCTAGACCTGCTCCTAAGAGGGAATCTAAGGCTTCTGACTTCAATTTACAGGAGGGTCCTACTGTATTGTCACCTCCAAGGAAGTCTAGGAGAGTGATGCCAGGACGTGATGGGTTTGAAGGAAATTCCCAGCAAGCAGATAAGGTTGATGGCAGTCTTGGTGATTTCAGGCAGACAACTGATGATAATTCAGGCAAGAATGAATCAGCTCCAATGTCTGTAGATTTTTCTATCTTTGGATTAAAACCTCCAAATAGACCTACAATTAACAGGTATAATAGTATTGAGCGTCCAATCAATTCAAACTGGCCTAATACTTTGTAATTTTAACCGAGTTGAAAATAAAATTATCCTGCTAAGTTCATTGGTATTGGAAGACAAAATGGCGAGGCTTATATAGAACCATATTAAACGTATATTAGAATTTTTTTCTGGCAAAGTTGCTGGTTAACAATGATAAAATTGTAGTATGCTACAACACTATTTGTAAATGCTAGCACAACATGTTGTAATTCCCAAGTAGTGGAAGAATGTGTCAGTTGTTTGTTATCTTTTAGTTTCTATATGTAAATGGTGTTATTTAACTTTAGTTCCTTCGTTTTGTTCTGCAGTGCTGACAGAACATATTTAAAAAGAAAATTAGATCTGGAATTTCAACAGCCAGAATGAATATTCTGTGGCCAGCTAAGTCAGACAAGCTTATGGAGGATAAAATACATTTGAAGAAAAGTGGTGAATTCTCGAAGGCTTGTTAACGTGTCATTCTTTATCTCTGTCTCTCTTGCCGCTACAACAAATATGTAACTGAAGAAGTCACTGAAGATTAGTTGTAGTTCCGACGCCTAAGAATAATTGCTATAGAAAAAAAAAAAAACTTTTAACATCGCACACTCATTCTGGTTCCGCTTGTACATTTTTGTTCTTTACATTCTCAGAGAACTTGTATACTTGAGTCATGGAAAACATTGAGTGTGAGGGCATTTTCTCGAGCTGTTGATGTATGTGGCGCTTCAAAAACAATAAATTTTGGGGAAACTTAATTTAAACATAAGTTTGTTATTGAATATAAGAAATTTTTACTTTTTCCTCTTGGTGTTTTTTATATTTAGTATAGCGGTTGATTCTGTTGATTCAATGGTGATGGCTATAATATTTCTGATGCTTCTGTTTGGGTTTAAATTTAGCTGAAGTTTTTGATGGGGATGGGACGGGCATGAAAGAAATTGGTGGATCTTATGTAGGAGGAGGCTACTTGACAGTATCACAACTTTATTAGTTTGAAGTTTACTGAAAAACATGAGATTTATTCATTACTTCATTGTCACGATTTTCAAAAAGAAAACAATATGTTAACAATTCTCTTTGTTGAATGATGATGAAATTCATTCTGAATTAAATAGTCATTTGGCTCTTCCATTGCAATTACATTGTTCAAAAGTAATTACTCTATATTCCATGGTTGTTCCTTTCAGAATTTTCGTTCCAGTGTTCTGATCAGTTCTAGGGCTGCAGGTATGATAAAACCTTTAACCATAAATTGTTCAAGGACTGGATCATGCTTGGTTATAGTATTTTGTGCATGAATGATTAAATCCTCCTTCCATATCCAAAGCTCTATTTTGTCGGAAGATTTTTTTCATAACTATGACCAGGGAACAAACAATTACCAGAAATGGTCATGGAATTCATTTTGAAATATAGTGATTTGAGTTGTTATATGTTCTTCCAATATAGTTGGAATGCCCAAAAGTTCTATCAAAACTTGTCTCCCTAATATTAGTTTGGTATCCATGGTCCTTCCAATCTTTATTATTTATTCCATTACATTATTCCTTTGAGGGCTTTGGGACCTGAATGATAAAACCAACCAATAAGCATGATTGATTAGGGAACAAGTTCCGGTTTCTAATGCGGCATTACGCTGTCTCTAGTAGTTGGGGAGATGGCTGAACGTTCAACTCTGCTTTGAGCTTTCCTCGCCTAAGAATTAATTAAGAGTTGTGTAAATGTAACAGAAGGACAAAACAATTGTTAGCAGAGAAGAACAAAAATCAGCACATAAACTTTGAGAAGTTTGAAATTGCTCACTTGTTCCTCCATATCAGTTCGCAGAGCAATGATTATGTAAAACAACACCTGCACCACAAATGCTGAAATTATCCCCAACCAAAGCCCCTGTGTGATATAAGAAAATAAATAAATAAATAAATAAATAAAAGTTAGATTGTGCATGTTTACTATAAGAAAGTTTTAACCTTGGTTTTCATGTGTAGAAGAAATGCTAAAACTACAGCACAAGGAACCCCCACAAGATAAAATGAGGCAAGATTCACTAAGGCACCAATCTTTTGCCACCCACATCCTGCAAGAATGCCTGATTCACAAATTCAAACCGTAACTTGCTGAATCAATAATTCCAAGGGAAGGATCATTATTGTAATTTTCATGGTTAAACAAATCTGATTGGTAGATTAACACACCTCCAACTTGCAGTGAATGACTCAAATTTGATTGTCATAGAATAGAACACATTCATGAAAAAGACCATGAGCTTTAAGTGCAATTTTTTTTTTTTTTTTTATTATTATTAAATGCTTTGGTTTGTCTTCTCTATCACATGACTGGGCGAACAATTGCTTTGGACCGGTAAGCCTGACAAACAATAATAGACTTTTACTTCCTGCATCCCTTATTTTTATACACTCTCATAATTTTTAAAATAACTATTTTAGGTTTTTTAAAATTTATAAAAAGTATTTCAAAACAAGATAAGATTTTTAGAATAAAATTTTTAAAATAAAATATTTAGAACATATAAAATACATTTCACACGAACAAAATTTTCAGAATAAACTTTGTAAAATGCGATTGTCAGAAGAAGTTTTCTCTAACACATAAAATGCGTTTCAAAAAAGAATTTCAGAACGGATTTTGTTTTTTCTTCTTATTTTGCAACGGTGACGGTGCAGCAGTAATCATAACGGTGACGGCATCATTGGAGAGGAAAGAAGTGGACAAAGGATAATTTAGTCATTTCACTCAATCGTGGGGTTATAGGTTAAAAAAAGGTACATAAGTAAAAGCCGAAACAACATTGCTTCCTAAACCATAATAATTTCTTCCCTGCTCTTATTAAAGTATAGAGACGAAAATAACATTTTAAAATTCTTACACTTCTTTTCAGAAGAAAGTAATTTGGATGCATTAAGAGAATATTATAGATTTCATGTTCTTAAAGTATTATGAAAAAATATATTGTGAAATAAGGATAATGTATGCATTTGGAAATACATATTTCAGAATTGATACTCACCTATTCCAGATTTGTAATTCCAAAACATTTCAGAATAAATTTTTCATTACAGAAAATTAAATCATGGGACAAATTATATTATATTTCAAAATATTCTTTCAGGAACTATAACTTTCTGAAAACAAACTTCCAGAATAGTTTATTTTCTTACAATGGAAAGGATTTGGACTTTGATAGCTGAAAAAAATACCTGAAAGTGCACTTTGGATCCCATCAAGAAAGCTAGAAATGGCCAAAGTAGGCATCACGAGGGAGACGTATTTGATTACCTCTTTGTCATTACTATAAACATGTCCCCAAACATTCCTCAGAAGAATCATAGCTGAAACTAAAATCATCCCTTCAACTAAGGCTATGGATAGCACCACCCTAACTGCTACACTTGCACCTTTTGGATTTCCACCCCCCAGTTCATTCGACACTCTAATACTGTCAAATGAAACATCCAATTCACTTTCAACTCCTGTCACTATCAACTGCATAATAAAACTGAAAAACTTTTAATAAGTCACAATAATTACCTTACAGCAGCACTGAATCCAAAAGGGATCATCCAAGCCAGACCAAATGTATTAAGGCTGCAAAGTTAGGAAATTTATTTTTTTTATACCACAAGGCGATGTTAATATGTTATTGTATAATAAAAAGTAAAGAACTTTTTTTTAGTTTTGCAGTTTATATAGTTCAGACACAAACCATATTGAAAGCACTGAGGTTTCTAATGTTGGGTTAGGAAGAAGACCAGACATGAGGACCATCAGTTCAAATGTCCACACTTTCAAGCTGTTCATGTTTCATAACAAACAAACAAACAAAAATGCTGCATCAGAACTCTACAAAAAACCAATCATGATCACAATTTGGACTGCGACATCAAGATTTTTTTACTGGTCACAATCACATCATGATGAAAATTGCAGCCGCAATTTCCTACAATTGCAAGAATCACAACGAAAATGACATCAGGGTTGTAATTTAAAAACTTGTTTGAGAGCTAAAGAAGATTTTACCAGAGCATAAGAGCTGAAGGAACAGCGAGTTTAAGGAATTCAAGAAGGTTGTGGAAGGACATCTTGGAAAAGCCTGTCCAAGATTGTTTGCATGAAGAAGAAAACCTCACATAAAGGAAAATCAAGATTGCATTGACCCAGTAAGATAAGGAATTTGCCAAGGCTGCTCCTTTGCTTCCAAGCCTTGACTTGAAAACCAAAAGCCAACAGAAAAGGACATGCAGCACCGCTGCAATCCCAGAAGTTACCACCATTGGGAACACTATGTTTTGGGTTTGCAAGAACTTGAGAATGCACTGAAGAAGGCCATAAGCAAATAAACTTGGGATCATGTAACGGGCATATGAGCCAGCTTCCTTGGATAAGGCCTTGTCCTGATGCAAAGCCTTTAGAATTGGTTCTGTGTTGAACCAGATCATGGCAAGGAACACACTCATAGTTAAAACAACAACCATGGATCTCTGCATGTGTATGCCAAGCATATGGTACTGTCCTGCCCCATTTGACTGACCACAAAATGTGTCCAATGCAGTAGCTATCCCCATCTGATTCAAAAAACTGGCTTCAGTTGAAACATACAATTATTGAAAACTTTAACAAGTGAAAATAATATTCATTACTATATTAATAATAATACATGACTCTCTTGTTGTGTTTGATGCAAATAAGGTATGGAAAAAAGTGTTGTGTGGAAGCTAGTCCTACCAGTAAGTTGAAGCCTGTGACTGATGCAAAGGAAGTGGCCATGGTTGCACCACCAAGAGGGAGGGTACCAAGATGGCCAACAAATATCACAGAGATTGTTTGCAGAATGTATTGTAAAATTCCAACTGAGAAGAGAGGCACCGCTAACTTTAGCTGCCTCTTCAGTTCTTCCACCTCTTCTCTTCTCTTCATTCTCATGTTTTCTCCTTCTATCTGCTGTCTCCAATTTTCTTCATATAATATTCTGTCTTGTTTCAGTTTCATTTATATCTGTTTGTATAAATTACGTACAAGACTCCAGACTTGCCAATTACGTATAAATTTTCTCTTTTAATTGGTTTCTAAAACATTTTTAAATTTATCTTTTGATTTCTCGGTTTGTTTATTGTCACAAAACAAATATAATTCGGGTATCATATTGAGTAATTGAGTTTCACCGTTTGGAGTGGGCTGTTATATTCCTTTACCCTTATTAGTACTTTATTAAACCGAAGCACAGAAAAAGTAATTCAAAGATTCTTCTTTTTTTAATTTTTACTGCAGAAAGAATTACAAGACGATCGTATATAAAGATGTTCACTGGTCTTAAAAATGTGGAATGTGATTTTTAAGTGATAAGTTATTTTGTGAATGTAAGGGTGTGAATACCTTTGTTAACCCTCAATTAATGTTAATGTTAGTTTTTATGAATGTCACATATGCAAGGTAGAGGATCAAATTCTGGAATATTAACAAAATGACAATTAGGAGAAAGAACTGGAATAACTACCAGACAAATTCCAAGGCATGTGAATAATATATATATATATATATATATATATATATATATATATATATATATATATATATATGTATATGTATATTAATACTAAGTAAGAATGAATTGTGGAAAAGGAAATAATGAAGAAAAATATTTGATGAAAAAATTGTAAATGCACGTAAATGTAAAATAAAAATTGTAAAAAAATATTAAATTAACTTAAATAATTAAAATCAAATATTTTGATGTAATGAGTTTGAGTCAATTGATATTTTTATCATTCAATTAAGATCATACTTCAAAATTTTTTTATTTAAAACGTTCTTCACCCAAAAATTTTATATAGAGATTTTATACAAAAATATTTGCTAGTTGTTCATTAGTTGAGAAATACAAGTAAAAAGAAATACTTATCTTGTATACAGAACAAATAATCAAACATTAGATAAACTTTTGTTAGTAAAATGTAACATCTCATCTTTATTTGACTAGTTCTAATAAATTTGTTCATTTTTCTCATCTCTCAATTATGAAAATATAGACTTTCTTACTTTTATGATTAGTGAGCATCTATTTTTTCAATTCTAATATTTGAGTCTTATTATTTGGATGTAATATATTTGCAAGAGGGGAAGAATTTTCTCTTTTGGTACCCGCATTGTTTTGGGTGCTTTTATGTTAGTTTTCTTCCACGTTGAAGGTTCTTACAAAAATAAAATATACAGTGGAAGAACTAGATGATGTATTATTTTGATCACAGTCTATTCCTTTCTTATTATGAGATTTCCTAACATTTTTTATCAACATGTTTAGAGATTTTTTTATTTGTATTTGAATGGGATAAAACTTTTCTAAAAATGATATTTTCACTTATAATATCATAATTGTTTATCTTATTTGATTCAATAGGTATTTTTCTTAATTTTTCTCTAATTAACATAAGTTTTTTTTTCTAAATTTTTGAGATTTGTGTTTTGAGATGTAAGTTCTCTCACGTGAGATTAATTTTGTTTAATCAAATTAAATAACATTATTATTAAAAACAATCACTGATTTATGAGGTTTTTGATATTACCATAATCAACATACTTGATTAGTTTCCTTAAATTTTCCGCATATAATCAATTTCAATTTGATTATATTACTGTGAGTACATACTATATTAGGAAAGTTTCCATTTAATTTGATGAACGCCTCCAGATTCAATAGGTGCAGTATGTATATTTTAAAGTTCCAGTTCCAGGATTCAATGAACAAGAAATCATTTAATTAATGTTTGGCCTAACTTGCTTAATTATAAATTATTTGTTGATTTTGGCCTAACTTCAAGTCCCACATCAGTGGGTTTATTCTTAGGGGGGGAGGTTGTGAGTTATAAAAGAACTCCTCCTCCTCCCATTTCAATGTACCAAAACATTCTCTTCTCCCT
>Ga0209489_105920_pt1 | contig 20422 bp, 5 predicted proteins | sample SiratrowhiteBW_FD_187527 | JGI IMG/M metagenome (GOLD analysis project Ga0209489, IMG submission 187527) | Root nodule microbial communities of legume samples collected from California, USA - Siratro white BW (SPAdes) (version 2) | ecosystem: Host-associated > Plants > Roots > Nodule | place: USA...
TTTAGAATTTCAACCGTTATAATTTTTTCTGTTATATTTTTATATGTCTTTCAATTTTGTAATAATTTCAATTTTTTAAGTTTATTATATATATATATATATATATATATATATTTATATTTATATATTTATATTTATAGACACTCTTGTCTTACTTAATGTCACAAATCTAAAAATGACAAATAAGATATCAATTATTGATTTTTCTATTTATATCAACTTTTAACTTTAATAATAAAATATTTATATTATTTTATTAATATCAATTTTACTTTAATTTCTTATATATTATTATTTTAAAATAAAAATTTAGAATCTTGTAAATAGAATGCAAAAATATATTCGTAGATTTAAAGTAATAATCCTTATAAACAACGCAAAAGAATAATTATTTATAAATTATAAAAGTAATTGCATTGAATAGAATAATAAATACATATTTTTATTTAATGAAACATTTAAAAATAGTTAATTTATCATAATTCTGAAACTTATTTAGTATCTTATTTATTCAGTTAGTACTAAAACAAGAGATATTATAAACTTAAATAATATTTAAGTATTTAAGTCTTAAATAAATAAGATTAATAAAATTATTTGAAAATAATATTTTGTTTCACATATATTAGAAATAATTTTTAAAAAGCATGTAAGTTTATCAAAAACTTAATTTTGCTAGATTAATTAATTTTCTTGTAGAAGATTTCTAATTATATAAGATGTATTCGTTTTATATTTTATTATTTGTTTTATCTTCTTAGCATATTTAATTATTTGTATTAATTTTAATACATAAATTTAAAAAACTTTTAATCAGTATTATACCTACTGAATATCTTTTTTACTCCAAGTTTTTTTATAAAATAATATTTCAAATAATAGTATGACAATAAAAATCAATAATAAAACTGTGTTTACTTACACTTTAATTAATTTTTAATAATTATTTTTATGGTAGGTGGGAAGAGAGAATAAGAGGGAATTAAAGTGAAAAAGAAACTCACACGAGAATTCTTCACAGATGACCTCCTCCTTTCAAAATTTTTTTTTGGGAATATTGTGCTGTGGTTTGGTCTTGTATCAGGTAATTCAATAGATCTTTTAAAGTTAGATGTGCATATGCTTCTGAACTGATATTTTAGGTCACATGTTATGAACTGTTTTTTACAGTCACAGATTGTGAATTCGGAATTGCATTTGAAGATTTATTGAAAGAAAAATTTTAGATTTATTTAATAAATATTTTTAATTTTGTTTTTGTGATAGGACAACCTGTGAAACTAAGTCCATGGATTGATTGCGCTTGACTTGCTTATCTCTCAAAAATTGATACTTTAATTGTGGGAACCTCTGTTATAAAAAGGAGGTTTTGTTCAATTTTTAAATGTTAGTTGTTTCGAGCTTGATTTTCATTGTACTGTTAAGTTTTCAGTTGTCCTTTCCAAACTTATCACATTGTACTTTTCAATTTTCAGATTGTATTGTAGTTTTCAATTTTCAGATTGTATTAGAGAATGGATCATTGTATGCACTTCTTTTAGAACTTATCTACTCATTAATGCATGAATGAATAATATTTACAATAGATTTGATGTGGTTTGTTTTTGGATGCACTTAGTAATTCTAAGTGTTCTTCCAGTTTTCTCTTTTTTATATAGATTTATCTCAATAATTAGTTAGATCAGAACTGGTTCTATCATCTTCTTGATTAACTTTATACTTTATATGGATATACTTGGTTCTAGATAACTTAAAAATATACACTTGACAGGTGAGAAAAGTCAGTTTCAAGAGGATGCTCCGAGCTTTTGTATTTTTTTTTATCTTATATAAAAATGGAAAAATGTCATTTCTACCATCGACATTTCCATTAAAAAATATCTTGTATTTATGGTGGTCCTTATAAAAGGAAAACTATTTTAAGTAAATAATAGTTATATTTTATATATGCATAGTGATATATGACTCTCCAACACTAATTTTTAATCATTTGAAATTTTTAGTAATTAAAAAAATTACGTAGATGTGTCTTTCATGAAAAATGAGATGAAAATGGTATTATGAAATTATTCGAAATTGTCCAAAGAAGTCTTCAGAAAAGGAAAAGCAGCATCCCTCTCACCAAAACACAGAAAAAGACAATAAAAAAGGTGTAATTTAAGAAAAAAAAAAATAAAAGCTTACATTATGCAGGAGACAGAGGGATCACAGTTTCATAATTGTATTAGTTTTGGCATTGATGTTTTAACATAGTATGGTATCCTAGACATATAACATAGTATGATAACAGAGTATATATGCGTATAATATAGTTTCAGTGTTTTATAGGTAGTTAGACATACTTTACGTACTATACTTTATTAAGTATCAAGTTAAATTAGTCATCCAAACACTTTTGCAGAATATTTTCCTCTTATTGAATTGCTACAGGCAAAAACTCTAAAAATGCTTTTACGGTAGGTAATGAAAACAGCTGTAGTATCTATCTTTATATAAAACCTATTCGATACTTGAGTAGCATGTCACATGTTTCAATGATCCATATGCAATGTTTCCTATATGATATAAAGGAAAGTTGTAGTGAGGTGGGTTGAGAATTGAGGTGGGTGACTGGTGGTCCAATTCCTTGGCCTTCCACGTCCATTTGTGTTTAATGTATTTTGTATTTCACTATTCTTCCTTATCAACCATACACAGTTCTAAATCCGGGGTCCCCTTCTCAACCCTCACACCTTCCCCAGTTAAGACCTTTTCTACTTAATTACTTCCTTAAAAACCAAATGTAAACAAAGAAACAAAATCCCTTTAGAAATTTAAACCCTCTTAAATATTATACCTTAACTCAAGACCAAGGCCACGCATAAAATTGCCCAGAAAAGATTGATAGATGCTATTGATTTCGTCAATCTTCCATCTGTGGAGCTATGCTCGGCACACCAAAAGCCCAAGTACTCAGTTACTACCAAAGGCCGAGCTACAGTCACAACAAATACAACTTAGCACATCCGGAGTTGTGTTTGTCACAATATCAAGCTTTTAAAATTTTTAGTTATTTCTTTTTCTTTTATTTTTGTAACTACTTGCTAACAACTATTTTTTCCTTTTCTATAAAAGAAGCCTTAGCTGTATTGCAATAAAAAAAACAATAATAATTTTTACAGATTGGTTTTTCATTCTTCCTCGGTTTTTCACTTTGCTTTGTCACATTTCTTCAAACAATTATTAACTTTTATTTCAATATGGTATCAGAGCGGGTTTATCCCGCTCTACTCCACTACCTTAGATAATCTTCTCTCTTCTCTTTCTTTCCTTTTTTGTTTGTTTCTTTAATTCTAATTCCACTTTTTTAATGAAGTTATCACAGAATCCTTCAAGCACATACGTGTTACATCTAGGTAAGAATCCTGAAATGGTTCTTATCACACTGTAGCTGGACGGATTGAATTATCATTGTTAGAGTAGGGCAATGAAACGCGCCTTATAGTCAACAAATTTAAATTTGTTAAAATGGAGAAATTATAGAACCTGCGCATGATGACAAACTATACGATGATTGGGAATGATGCAACATTATGGTCGTATCATGAATCACGCACATGATCAAACCTGCTAATACTCCCCTGGTTAAGAAAAATGATAACCTGTTTGATCAGGTTATCAGACCATGAGTACATATGATGCACCAAACTATCGAAGGATCATAGGCCGATTATTATATCTAGTCAACACAAGACCTGATATAAGTTTTGTTGTACAATTTCTTAGTCAATTTGTTCAAGCACCTTCAAGACGAATGGGGAATGTGTCACTCCATCATGACCTCCCATGCAATAGAAGAAATGGGGAACTATTTCTTTGACTTTCATCCAAATTCTTCTTTGACTTAATTGAAGGAAGAGTAGTGGTAGAGAATGATTTTTTGTGTGAACGTTGTCATAAGCGTCTAAAAACCGACTTCAAGACACAGGATTGGTAGGGGTTCTTGTGGTTGACCTAGGTATCTAAGAGGAGATGTACTTCATTAATACTCGGTATAGAATGCTTCAAATTGTTACGGGACTAAGTTAAACTCAAGGAAGGGTCCTTGACATGGGTTGTTGTATTCATGTAAGTGAACTCACTCTCGGTCACGTGAGGTTTCTCCTTTGAAAAGGATTTGAAAGAATGAGTTTGACTTGACTAAATGAGGTTTTGTGTCGAGTTGCCTTGTCCGAATTTTTTTTTGAACAATGAAAAATAAAATTAATGGGAGCACTTAAGGGGTGCTCCAATCGTATTACAAGACAAACAAAGAAAATCTTAATAACATCTATACCACTAGACACAAGAGATCCCTGCAACTAACCCCTAGAATGACACACTACTATAAAAACAAGAAAAAAGTAGTAGCCAACCAAACACAAACATCTGGGTCAAACAAATACAATAGAGCAACAAAATGATGCATTTGGTAAGAGTCTCGTGAGTGAACTTCTTTGACCGAATGAAGCATTCATTAGAGGTCTTTTGACTGAATTCTGAATTGATCGAATGACTCATATTCGGTGGACTTGAGTGTGGATATTCAATAAACTGACCTCTCGTGAGAGGTTCCTATAAGCCGAGTTCTCGTGAGAGGTTCTCTTGGTGAACCGAGTTCTCGTGAGAGGTTTTTTCAATAAGCCAAGTTCTCGTGAGAAGTTCTCTTGGTGAACCAAGTTCTTGTGAGAGGTCTTCTAAACAAACCAAGCTCTTGCGAAGGATTCTCCAAAATGGACTATGCTAAAGGCAAGTCAGTTGGTTCTGTGCTCTTGGTAGGAGGTTTTCCATGAACCTTGCTAAATCCAAGTCATTTGGTTCTCAAGTTCTTGGTCGCATCAAAGCGAGATTGTGTCCTTGGAAAACCGAGTATAGGTACTCAATGAATTGAGATCTCGGTGGAAGGTTCATAGAAATGAACTGACTATTGCCGAACTGATCCGAAAACTAATAGTAAGATTAGTAAGATTGTTTTTCAAACCATCTTGTAACAGTAAATTGAGTATGGTACACTTCTCCCTGAAAAATTTTATATATCATTTTGATCTTAGTTAAGGTATAATATTTAAGAGGTTCATTTCATCTCTTAAATTCTTTCTTAAATTCTTTAGTTTCGTTCTGTACGTTTTAATTTTAGGGTCCTGTATGGGTAACAATATAAGTCTTTCCGTTCTTCCTTTGGAAGTTAGTATATAAGCCCATGTGAATGAATAGATGCAATTAACTAAAATGTTCCCATTTGGAACAAAACGAGCCTTTACGTTCTTCCTTTGGTTAAATGTGAAATTTATTCACTTTTATATCCCACCTCAAAGTGTCGTTTGTTTCTTCTCTTTGCTAAATTCAATCTTCGCGTTTTCTGTTTTTTTTTTTTTTTAAATTTTTTTCTATAGTTAAGAGGGTTACTTAGAATGGATAAGGTGGTGATTAACGTATTTATGTAAATATTTATAATGTATAGATTGGAAAATTTAGAAACGAAGGGAAATAGTAAAAGGAAACAACTATTACCGACCATAAAAGCATTTTCAGAGTTTTTGTTGTAGTAATTCAATAAGAGGAAAATAGTCTGCAAGAGTGTTTGCATGGCTAATTTCACTTGGTACTTTAATAAAGTATAGGACGTAAAGTACGTCTAAGTACATATAAAACACTAAAACTGTAAAGTATGTCTAAGTACATATAAAACACTGAAACTATATAATACGCATATATACTGAGGATGGGTATAAGGAAAACACATATTCTTGGTGGGATGCCGAGGTAGAAAGGGATAAGAGGAGTAATTAGTATATACCATACTATGTTAAAACATCACTGCCAAAACTAATACAAAAGGAACTGTGATCCCTCTGTCTCCTTCATGGAGGGTAACAGTGTAAGTCTTTATGTTCTTCTTTTGGAAGTTAGCATATAAGCCAAAGTGAATCAATAAATGCAATTAACTAAAATGTTCCCTCTGGAACTAAAGAAGCCTTTACATTCTTCCCATGTTTAATGTCAAATTTATTCATTGTTAACTTCCCTTCAGAATTGGTATACACCATCTGTTTGTTTCTTCTCTTTCAATCTTGGGCTTTCCTGTTTTTCTAATTCTTCTCTATAGTTAAGAGGGTTACTTAATTCTTTTCTATAGTTAAGAGGGTTACTTAAAATGGATAAGGTGGTGATAAAATTTAGTCTAAAACTGTGTTACACTTATCATATTCCCAATTCTGCTTCCACCATATATTCTATTCCATACACTGCCTTAAAAAACAAACCTATCTGTGATTTGTGACATTATGAGCCGAAGTGAATGAATAAAGGAATAGTTATATCCTATAATAGCAGTTACAAGTTATTAAAGTATCATGTGAAATTAGCCATCCACACTTTTGATATTTTCCTTCTTATTGAATTGCACAAAAACTCTGAAAATGTTTTTATGGTTGGTAATGGAAACAGCTGTAGTAGCTGTTTCCTCTTACTATTTCCCTTCTTATTAAATTTTTCAATCTATACATTATAAAAACCTCGCATTTACTTATACTTACTATTTCCCTTCTTATTAAATTTTTCAATCTATACATTATAAAAACCTAGCATTTACTTATACTGACAATGTAATAGATAAAAATTGTAGATAAATTAAAATTATTTAATAAATAATATATATATAAGTCATATTTATTACACTGATATAAATTTGTAAATCATCTGTATATCAAAGCAACTTAATATGATAACTCTCAACACAATGAAACACAAAAATCTAAGACTCTAGTAGAGAGTCTCACAAAATCAATCATGGACAACACATGCTAAAAGCATTTAGCTTAGTTCTCATAATTATTTTCAACATGTTAATGTACATTATCATTCAAATTGATTCAATGCCCATTTCTAAATCAAATTGTGAACAACAAGTTTATATTAAAAAAATCAATCAACTCACAAAGTCACATAATGAAACATTTCTACTAAAGGCAAAACAACAACTATACTGCACGAGTTCATCTTTATAACTAATTAAGCACAATTTCATCATCCTTCAACATTTTAGATTTTAAATATTTAAATAAAGTCTTTATAAAAAAAATCATTACATAAGCAGAGTCTACCAATGTTTTAATGAAAACTAAATATGCAACACCAGTAATTTCATTCTTCTAACTTAGATTTCTAAAAGAAAAGATCTAAGTCAACTTCCCTTACCTGATTTGAGCATATACTCTTCCAAAAGAACTTCAAAAATCTAAAAGTATGAGCAATCTAACCTGCGAAGTATCTAATCAATGATCAGACTACACTAATTAATGAACAAATTTAAAACTAACTTAGAGGAGAAAAGTGATAGAGTTAAACTTACTCTAATGAAAATCGGTTAGATTTCTGCCGCTAGTCTAGTAATGGATTCTGATAGTTAATGTGATGAAGGAAGGACAACAACACAGAGAAGACAAAGAGAAAAGGGGAAACAAAGATAGAGGTTCAAACGAGTAGTGGTTTTGTGGAAATGAGTATTCACTATTAAATTTTTCTATAAATAGGTACATTTATGGTCATTACACTTTATATTTATAAACTTTAAATTTCTTATTTAATATAACTTTTACCATATATTATATTTTTTAAAAAAGATTGGAGAAAATGGAATGTGTTTTTATTTTTTATTTTTTATAGTTTCTTTTCAATACAAATATTTGAAACTAGAGAGAAATGAAAAAGAAAAGATTTTATTTGAAAAGGAAAATAAAAATTTAAAATAAGTTGTACTTTAACAAGTAAGCAACTCAATTCGTTTAATATTATTTTATTATTCTTTTGAATTGTCTCTAAATAAATAAGTCTCGCTTAAAATATGAACCTTCCAAAAAAACAAATTATATTTTGGTGGGACTCCTATAGTAATTTATATGAAAAGATGAACATGATTAATGCCTCACAATCAAATATGTATAAAACAAACATGGCACATTCCATATAATAAATACGAGGACAGCTAAGCATTTTGATGGACAAATTTAGTAATATAATCCACATATTACTTTCCCAAAATTTAATTATTAACTTCACTTTCAATAAATATTAAAATGTACTACATATATGGGGAGAAGTATTGAAAAATAAAATAAAAAATAATTGTACATACTATAAATACTCAAATCTAAAAATTGATTTCCTCCTTCTCTTTACTTTACACCTTAAAAAAAATATTTTAACGGCAACTAAAAAAATTGCATAATTACTTAGACTTTGAGAAATACTTTGCTTTTTTTTTTCTTATTTATCTAATATGGGTAGTAATTACATTAATGATAAAATCGACAATGAAACAATAGTCTAAATCCTACTGATGATTGCAAATAATATTTTTTTTTAATTTCATTTGATAATAATAAATAAATAAATATATAAAATATTTATAGTGTTACAATCCTTTTACATGTTTAGATATTTACAAATAATTTTTTAGACAATAAACATCAGAAGTATTCGGCAAAAACAACCAAATAGTATTTCTACAAAATTGCATACGACCCAGACAATCCACTACTATACACAAAATTGATATAATTAAATTTATATAGATAGTATTGACATTAAACTTATCTAACTAAATTTCCGATTATGTTATATAGTTCGCAAACAAATTATATGAGATATTTCTTTAAAATATTATATTATTTCAAAATGAAAAACTTTTGGAAAAACAATATTCAAACCCTTCTTTAATTATTATCCTTGGTCCCCTGATGCCAAATGTGATATAACTTGCAACACACAATTCACCATTTCCATATAATAGAACAAAAAATTGGGATACAGTGGGCAAAAAATTGGGATACAGTGGGCGTGTAGCCAACGGTAAACAAAATGAAAACAAAGGGCTTCCATCTCTCTCCATAACTTTTTTTTTTTAACTTCTCTCTCCTTCTTCCAAACTCTCTTTTCTCTTTAATTTTTCTTTTCTATACCTCCTCTATTTTAGATTATACTAAAATAAATATGTCTTTAAGAATTAATAAATGATATAACTTGCAACACAAAATGCACCATTTCCGAAAAATTGGGATACAGTGGGCTTGTAGCCCCCTAAACAACATGAAAACAATCGGCATGCATCTACCCTTGTCTGTATAACTTTCCTTTTTATCTTATCTCACGTTCTTTCAAGTTCTCTTTTATTTTAATTTTTTTTTCATATCTTATTTATTTTAGATTTCTATTTTATTTACTTTTATTTTCTTTTTTAATTTTTTTGTTATCAATCTTGATAGGAAAAGTTAAGAAAAATGTTTATGTCAACTTAATTCAGATTATATTAAAATTTAGTTTTGTTTGGATAAATTGTTTTATTCTAATGATTGTATTAATGTCTTTGTCTGGATTGGAGAAATTATTTTGGAGATCATCATCCCAGGTAAGAGAAGCTAGTAACTTGTTTTTATACTAATTAGTGTTAGAAAGATCTGAGGGAGAAACACCAAGGAAATCTCACAAGAATGAGAACTGAGTCAAAACTCACATAAGGAAATGACACCACCTTCAATCCAAAACATCGCATTGATACACTCTCCCTCGAACAAAAAACATGCTTGCCTGAAACCTCTGTCAGGAAGACTTTTGATACAAGGATCAAATTGTATTTGTCTGAGCCGGTTATACAAATCATCGGCTCTGATACCACTAATTGCTAAAAAATCAAGGGAGAAACACCGGGAAGAAAAACGAGAATGAGAACAAGAGCCCAACCACACAAGGGAATGACACAACCTTCAATCCAAAACCTCACGACATTAGGTTTGTGGGTCTTCTTTCTTATATGTTGTTTAACTTTCTCATTTCTACTCAATGTAGGACTTAGACTTACACTTGGATACCTAACAATTAGTTACTTTTAAACAGAACTTGATAGAAGACTTGAATAGTGGATGAGTATGATTTGTTTATTTTTATTTAATATTAATTGACCTAATTTAAATAATAATATTAAAAAGTACGTCATATTGACTGGTCCTTAAACACTGAGTTGAGTAATTAACCTAATTTCCCATAAGCACATGACAGAGAGATCACAATTCCATAATTTGGAGCTCAAGCACTCTGTCCAGTAGCTAGAACTGCCACTTCATAATTTTATGTTCCTTTTGTATTAGTTTTGGCAATGATGTTTTAACATACCTAGCCATATAACATTACTCCTCTTATCCGTTTCTACCTCGGCATTCCACCTAGAATATGTGTTTTTCTTATATCCATCCTCAGTTTTCGTATCATATACTTGTCTTGGTTTCAGTATTTTTTATGTACTTAAACATACATTTTATGTAATATACTTAGATTAAAATACCCAGTAATATTGGCTATAGGATACTTTAATTAGTATGTCACATGTTTCAATGATCCATATGATGTCAAAGTTGTTTCCTCTTACTATTTTCCTTTCTATTAAATTTTCCTATTTAGACATTACAAAAAGCTCCCACTTACTTGTACTGAAAATTAATCAGTAAATAAATAAAGATTCTTCCCTATCAACCATACACAATTCTGAACCTTTCCATTGGGGTCCCCATTCCAACCCTCACACCTTCCCCAGTTAAGACAATTTCTACTTAATTAGTCACCTAAAAACCAAATGTACACACAGATATTAAAGAAACAAAACCCCTTTAGAAAAAGTTTGAAGTCTTAATTTGAATAGTTTCAACGAATTATTAAAGATTCTACATAAAATTTAATATTTATATAGACTAATGTATAATCTAAAATACATTCTTTAATATTTATATTAAAGAATATTTTTTCAGTTTAAATAATGGTAAAATAACTATTTTGCAATATTGAGGGAAGTACAGGAGCAATTGTTCGTTTTTGGTGAAGTGGTTGTTGAGAATTGAGGTGGGTCTCACTGGCGGGCGGTCCAATGCCCTGACCTTTATGCGTCCAATTGTGTTTCATGTATTTTGTATTTCACGATTCAACCTTATCAACCATACGAATTGAAATCCTAACATACTTGCAAGTTGGAGCTCGGTTAACAAGAATTCAGTAAAAATAATATTTTAATATAGCCACTCTCCGCTGAATTTGGGTAAAATGAGAAGCTGTCGCAGTTGCAAATTATAATCCCATTAGCATGGGTCTGCCAAGCCCAAAAAGCACTTATTTTGATAGGCCAACACTGCCTACTAGTACCACGCCCATTGATCCAGGGCCATCACTCACACAACCGTGAACGTCCGGTTAAACGAAAGTTTATTCAAGTAATCCCCTACCAAGACTTAGATTTTGAAGTCGGTTAAGGGAAAATTTATTTGAGTAAACATGTGTCGAGTATAATTAAAGACCTTTCATGACTTATAATGAAGCATTTAAATCTTTGAAGCTTCGGGAGCCAGTGTATTGTAAGTCATTTCAGGCCCGTTATAAACATCACCATAAGCTAATCTAGGCCCAAAATGTGAAGTGCATAGAGTTGCTTATAAATACCAAAGTCCCAGGTAAAAGATGGATCTTCTTACACACTCTAAAACTATATAAAGCTGAGTATTGATTTGAGCGTCGGAAAATATTTTATAAATATTTTTTCTCTCTCTCAATAAGATTGAGACCCGAGATACTCATAGAAGATTGAAGATCGAGAATCGAAATTTCATTAGAAGATTGAGACTCAAAGATATTTTTGATCAAATCTAATATATACAGATACCGAAACCGAGTGCACACACTGAGTTAAAAAACGATTCATTCAGAAAAAATTTCCAAATCAGATTAAAGATTTGATTTTGAAAATTTAGAGTCGATCCCACAACCTATCAAATTCTCTTATACATCATCAACTTAATGCTTCTAAAAAATGATGTTATGTCCCATGAAAATTTAGAAAAAAAATTAATTAAGATAAGACTTGTTTGTTAATTATTATTTATTAATTAAAATAAGATTTAAATTGTTAGTTATTATATAATAATTAAGATAAGATTTTATTATTAAGATTTAGTTAAGAGATTTAGAATTATATAATATCTGTTAATCTATCTTTATATCACTTTTAGATAGGAAAAAATGTTTATAGATAGAAAACTCAAAAACGGGTGATTGGTACCCGTTGTTACAAAAAAAAGTTAGAGAAATAAAATTAAGAATAATTAAACACAGCTGTGAAATTAATTGGATGGCAGAGGTGACTAAAATGATCCCAAAATATTCAATTAATAAGTTATTTAGACAACAAAAAAATGTGTCACCTGTTTATGCCACATTCATTTACTCTGGCTCTAAAGTCGCAGATAAAGACTACCAAATTGGAACTTCTGCAACTGGAATCCCAATTAGTTTCGTGGTGCTTGCTAGCAGGATGCAATTTTAACATTTTGGCTCTAATCTAGTAATTTTGGGTAAGTTTCCTTTCTATTAAAAGTTAATAATATAGCTATAAGCTTGGTTAATGCATCCGTTCCTTAAGTTAATAGAAAAAAAAAAAAAAGGGAAATCTGAACCCTTGGTCAGCATTTTTGTTTAATTTGTAACACCCCTTTAATGTTCCAACAGCAAATATTTTTCTAAAACAAGCCATTCGGCTGACTCAGCAACTTCAACGTCGCACCCTTTTTCTCAATTCGCACCACATATTTCTTAAAACAATCTTAGCTCATTTTACTGACCCATCATTTGTTGTTTGCATCACTTTTTCTTATATCTATACCATGCTTTTCTTTTAAAAAACAACTAGACTTTCACTAGTCCAATAACTTCACTGTTTACACCCCTCTTTCTCATATTCGTATCACGTTGTTTAAAAAAAGGAAAATTTGGACTCATTTACTGATTCAAAAAGAGAAAAGTTTGGATCTATTTTAATGGTCCAATAATTTTTATTTTTGTAGCCCCTTCTTTTACTTTATAGACCCTGCACTATTTCTAAAAAAAATAAAACCTGGATTCATGCATTTGGCGCAATATTTTTGCTGAATGTTTTCCATTTTCTTAATACCCTATCATTGTATTTCATTTTTATATATAGTAATAGAAAAAGGGTTTTCACATTATAACTTGGAAATCAATTTTAAGTATATGTATGACGGCACACATTATATATTGTACTTGATTTTATATGATAAATATTATAAATTTATTTAGATACACATTATATTGTACTTGATTTTATATGATAAATATTAGATTTAAATTTATTTAGATATCAAAATCACTGTACGAGTCATACTATATCTAATATGAAATTTCGGAATAACAATTATTCGAGTATTTGTATTTGTATGATCACTTGCATTATTTGATATATATTATTATGAGAAAGTGAGAACATGCTTTTGTATAAATAAAATGCATGAAATAATTTGCTACATCGATAAATAATTTAAATTATCTTTAATTCATAAAAGTATGCATAGTTATTCGCCTTGTCTTGTACTCTGGTTGGTTAAAAATTATAAAATTCTAAAGAAATAAAATTCTCAAATACCAAAATTTCAAAAATAAAAAAAAAACATAAAATTCCAAAACTAAAAAAAAATACATGTTTTTTGTATAAATAAAATGCATGAAACAATTTGCTACATTGATGAATAAATTACATTATCTTCAATTCGTAAAAGTATGCATAGTCATTTGCACTGCCTTGTACCGTAGCAGGCTAAAAATTATAAAATCCTAAAGAAATAAAAATCTCAAATACCAAATTTTCAAAAATAAAAAAAATACAAAATTTCAAAAATAAAAAAAAAAAATACCAAGACCAAGTTGATCCTTGTCGTACTAGTAGAAAAAAGACATTTAATTGCAGTTATATAAGGCTTACAAGCGCGGTTCCAGAATCGCGATAGATGTAACCACGATAAAAAGTCCTGAAGATACAATCGCAGTTGTACAACCGTGATGGAAAGTATAACATATCACCGCAGTTCTTTAGCAACCGCGTTAAGAAATGCTTATATTGTGCAAAACTAGCTAAAAAAAGGCGCTGTCATTGCACATACCAGCACGGTTTTCTCTACAACCGTGCTGGTATACGCAATTTTTTTTAAATATTCGTTGTTGCCCACCAAAATTGGCAGCAGCCTAAGACTCAATTACGCTTCTGATTCACAACAAATCAAGCACTCCAACCAACTTAAAATAAGCACATCACCGGATAGTTTTCAATCCTTGGAAGAACACTACATACGCAGCCTAGGCAATAATACAAACACACAAACTACAGAAAATAACAGCAATTGGCATACCTTGGTGCATTTTTAAGAACTTCAAATTCCTCTTCTGTCGGAAGAGGTCGCCTAAAAACATCCTTGGGTCTCGGTTTTTTCTTCTCTTCATTCAAATTCGTACTTTGCGGTCTAGGAGGCACGAAACATGATTATATTCAATCATACAATAGCTAAAACCAAGTGGCAGATTAATTCCATTACTATTGAACACAAAGTAAGTGACGGAGGAGGTACATGGAAGAGGAAGGTGCATCACGAGCATTATCGTGTTAAGGTCCCTTGTCCATGTCCTCTCGTTTCTTCTCATCATTCATTTCCGCAGCTTTGGCGCTTTCGGCATTGTAACCTGGAGGACGAACATACATGAAACTAACAGCTTGCATAAGCTCCACCTACACAAAACCCTAATTTCAAATAACGAGTCACGAAGAGAATGAAGCCATGAAACACGAAGAGAGAGAACGTGATACGAACCTTTTCCTTCTCCAAGAAGGAGATGAAAGTGTTTGGCGAAAGAACTCCTGCTCCTGCGTGAACTAGAACCACAAATTGGATGATGAATTGGTATGGAATGGGAGGAATCGAAGAAAACATACCTCGCGAGAAACCTCTTCGGCATGGCGTTGGCGATTGGTGTGGGTTTGTTCGGCGATCAACTTGCAACGTTGGTTGAGAGAAGAGAGAGGATGCCATGGTGGTGGGGTTGGCGGCGGAAGAAGAAGAAGAAGAAGATACATAGTGGTGGGGTTGGCGGCAGAAGAAGAAGAAGAAGATACCTTAGTGGTGACGGTGGCGAGACTGCTCGAGAGAAAGAGAGGAAGAGACGGCGAGGCGCAGAAGAGGAGGAAGACGAAAGCAAGAGAGGAAGGAAGAGGTAAATGCGAAAAACCCCTAAAAATTATTTTGCAGATACCAACGCGGTTCTTTAAACAACCGTGCTGGTATCTCGTGCAACGTTAATACAAATGCAGTTGTTGTGGACAACCACGATGGTATGGTTGTACTTAATTTCAAAAATGTCACCGCATTGTTTTTAATTGTGGTTCTCTCTTAACTGCAATGATATCCTGCCGTGAAATGTGTTTTTTCTACTAGTGCGGGTCCAAAATAAAAGAAAAAATATTTTCTTTAAGTTAGAGACTAATTTAGAATCTAATGGTATAAGTGGCTAAAACCTTGGTAGCTAAAGTTAGATACCAATTATCTTGACTTAATTAGTCACTAAATTCAATCATTACTTTTATTTTGTAGTTATTTAGTAACCAAAACTTGATTTGGTGATTATTTTGATCACAATTAGAAACTATTTTATTTGGTAGCTAAAAATTGGTCTCTAAATAATTTTTTTCTTGTAGTGTAATAATAGTCCATATATTCAAAAGTTTGAGTTGGTTGAAGACTAGACTAACTAAAAGATTGTTGTTGAAATTGATGACTATTTGAAAAAGATCCAACAAGTTCATGAAGAGGTTATGATTAGGGTTCTTTAGTCTTATGTGACGTGTTGTATTGTTGGAAAATAATCGTTAAGTTTGAATGAATAAAAATACATTTTAAATGTTTTGGAAAATGAACTTACATTGTCATCCGATATAGATTATGAAGGTGATATGTAGCGGATAGTATGTTGAATGTATCATTTCATGTATTTCATATATGTTGTAGTGGTCATTTTAACTGAACTCAATTTCTTGAATTACACAGTTGTGTTGTTCATTCCACATTGTTATCCATTTTTCCTGATATTGTGAACAATATTTATTTGTTCTCCCTCTCGTGTCTTCTTAGTGAAGTTTATCAAAGTTTAATGGATCGGTTGGCATACTGTCGAAACTCAAACTAATGTATAACTCAATCAACATAACTCGATCAGCATAACTCAATTAGCATGATGAAATTCTACTATAGCAAAACATATCAGAGGAATAGTTATCTGACTTACAGGACAAACATTAATATTAATCAAGCGTCGCGTCTGATGTCATTTTTGTGATAAAGAGTCCACAAAGCTGTAAAAAAAATTATTAACATCAATAAGTGGAAAATCTTGTTAAAATAATGCGTAACTATAGTTTCATTAACAACTTTTTTCAATTGTAAGTGGTCTAATACGTTACATGTTTGGTATTGTCCTTTGTGTTTCCCAAGAACACTTTCCATAAACATTAATAATGTCATATTAAACACAAAAGTGAAAATTTAATTAACTTTAAACTTTAAAATATGTGTATAAATAAAATAATTAACCTTTTAGTAAGTGGGAAACCTAGCACTACAACAATGTCTTCAACACTTTATGGCTCAATATATAGAGAAATTCATATAATGTGATCCTAAGTCCAATACTGCAAAAGCATGTAACTTCCAAACCAAATGTTGTCTTGATTGAAGCCAATTTCATGATTTAGAGAACGATAAGGACATGTTAATACAATTGAGCCACAACTATAATTTGACATGTAATTCAAGTCAGCCAATAATAATAAATACATCAAATAAACTCTACTAACTTATGTATATATGACATCAACAAACTTCCAATTAATGTTAAAATGTGTGCTTGTACATGTTAAGCTATAACATTGTGATTTGCATGATCAGGCAGTTGCCAAAATGTGTTGTTCATCCAAAATAGTTTAATTGAATTTCCTTTTACCACTATTACGGATGGTAACAACATCAAGAATTGTCCAAATAGTGATACTAACTGACTATTGGTTCTCTATCAATAGGAAGACCCAGTTGCAATGTCACATCTTCTAATGTCATTTTTTATTATTCTGGTGGAAAATGAAAGGTATGGGTTTTTGTTATCTACTTTGCTACTAATATTGTGACCAAGTGATGGTTAATATCAATATTTGTAAACATCAACAAATGTCCAAATTCGGCATTATGAAGTAAATTTTTGATTCATTAGTCAAGTAGGCCATGATGCTTAAGGACTCATATCCCATGTCATCTAGAGCGGAGCAGTCTTTCATTGTCTTCCCATATAGTCTTAGTCACATGTTTGAGTTGGAGAAGCAAAATGGACATATCAGATGGAAGTCATTGGTTATAAGTCATTCTTATCCAAACCTATGACACAGTGAATTTAAAATATTTGGAAAACAAGTCAAAAAATTTTGTGAAGCATTAAAAGGTAATGTAATAACAACTTACTCTTAATGTGAAGAGGGAAGACAAAATTGCGCGAACTTGTAAGACAAGGCTAGGCAAAGAAGACAAAGGAAAGAAAAAACTTTGATTGATAAAATAGTGAAGTGACTTAGGCATGCAGGTACTTATGTAAACTTTGATTTGTAAACTTGTGAAGCTATATGTGGCTTGAATTCGTCTGCCAGACATTTTATGCACCTTTAAATTCAACCACGTATGCATTTTCTTCATATTCAAAGTTCACGCGTTAGTCCTTCTCAATTTATTAATTGCTTGTTCGATTCTTTATCAGAGTTTTCATTCAAAGTTACCGATTAAAGCTACCAACCAAGGAGACCAATATATGCTCACAAAGTGAATGAAACCATCTTGGAATTCATGCTTGGAATCTCTGAATCAATGAACCAAAGGGGGAATTAACGGTGAAAGAGCAACAAAACACGTGATCGTGAATAATGTGGACCTTGCCCTATTGTGAAGTCATGCTTAAAGTTAACGACTTCTATTGTATTGAAGTTGTGCTTTAAGTACATGACATTGGCTGTAATTAATTTGTGGTTCATGTTTATGATTTTAGTTCAGAATGGTGGTTGGCTCATTGTTTGCATTTATCATTCTTAAAATATGTTCCTAGTCTCTTTTTTTTTAAATAAAATACTCACTATGCTTGTATTTATTCAAGAAAAATAAGAAAGGAACTTTCCATTTTTGTAGCTTTTGTTGATATAATTTTATATATTTTTCATTAAATTTGTGTGTGCATGTTAAAGCAAGAGCCCAATATCCTATGATTCTAATTAAATGTTGAAAACAACTAAGTACCAACATGGTCATACTGTCTATAAAACAATATTTAAGTTCAATAGATCATGCAAAGACGCAAGTGTTTCGTTTAAAAATGATATAACAAAATATAGTCTTATTTTTTGTCTGACAAAGCATGTCATGCTCAAATGATAAACACATACAAATAAACTAACCTTGTACTACACAGAAACATATGAATGCTTATTTTATTATGTAGGGAATGTTTACTACTTTTGTCTACTAAAGAGATACGTTAGCAAAGGACAAGTCACATTAAAAGATCTCTAAGATAAAAGAGATAAATACATTTTTCTTCAACAAATTCCTAAATCATGTATTGTCAACTCAAGAAGGACTACGACACTGCACTTTAGACAAATTCAAGGAAAGGCACTACCTAAGAAAAGATAAATACATCCAGCTATTGGGATATGATGTAAAAAATAAAAGGACATTTATTGTGGCATGAAGTGCATTTAATGCATCCTTCTATACCAAGCTCATCAGACAAAAGAAAGACATTCAAAATAAGTTGAAGTTGATCAACAACTAGAAATGGTTTCACAACGATTACTTTCTTAAGAGTCCACATAAAGCAACTCAAGAAGAAGAAAAAATCAAAGACAGTGTTGTACTGTGTTGAAACTCTGCTAAAATATTTTCACCTATCAAACATTTCATAGAAGAACATTGCTTTTGTTCTATTAGCTAATTAGAAGAGATTGTACAAATATCATATATGTCGATAGAAGATAATCCTCTCTAGTGAGCTATCGTGTGATCTATTAATCACCACTCATATATCTTAGTTAGGAGTGTGTATTTGGTAAAGAATACTTGTTTATTAGCCAGAAGTGACTAATGTTCAAAAAATAATTCATTAAGCCAGAAGTGACTTGTGAAAGAATACTTGGTTAAACCAAGAGTAATTTGTAAAAGTATACTTGGTTAAGCAGTGTATTTTGAAGTATTTTTAATGTACAATAAAGCTATAAATGTGTGCACAAAATATGTTTCATTAGTTAGCTTAACAACTTATACTCTTTAGATCCCTTCTAACAACCTCATATAACACGATATTTCTTTACCCATCTCATAAAGTGTTAGTGACTCTTCGATCTTGATTTGATGTCATAAATCTCTATCTGATCTCACATCTTAATACATTTATCTATATGACCCAATGTATTAGTAGAACCTGAATATCTCATCAAATCTCCTAACTTAGTCTCACACTATATATCATCAATTCAATAGTACCTCCCCATTTACTACTGTGAACACCCAATTTCGTCCGGATAAATAAATCTATTTCAAAAAATATATTTTTAATTAATTTTCAAAGAAAATTAAAAAAAAGAATTATTTAATCAAACTTGAATTTTGTTAAAAAAAAAATGTTTCTTCTTGTCATTTTATTTTCAATCTTTTAAATAAAAATGTGTTTTTTATCAATTAAGAAAAATATAAAAAAAATTTGCTAACTTTATTGTTTATTTTTCCCTTATTCCAAAAAAAATACAAAAAACATATATCTTTATTTTATTCCATTGATTTTATTTATCACTTTTTAAAAAATATATATATATACATAGGTTTTGTTTGATTTCATTTTAAAAAAAAAAAGAGAGAAAAGAAAGTAAGAATGGAACTTACTCCTTGTACCCCCGTCTTCGCTTCTTCCATTTGCACCCATTGGGCTTATAAGCTAGTTCTACAGCACACTTTCTCAATGCACCCCTGCGTCTTACTTGTGCTACCCTGGGCCTCTTGGGCCAGATTCTTGCTTCAACATATGCCCTTACATCGTGCCATCCTGGCCACTTGGGCCGGCTACCTCTCTCTCCAATTTTCAAAAGTTTAGTACACCCGACAGGATCACAGCAGTAGCAACAACACTGCTCCACCACCCTGTGCCTGCAGGAACGGTTTTTGGACTCCAGTGCCTGCAAAAAAGCAACTTGGTCCCTGCAAGATCGATCCCGGGGCTGGGAAGAAATCAGGGAATGTCCCCTGATAAGACAAAAAAGAGAGAGAGACGTTTGGAGGCACGGATTGAGGTTTTATATGGCAAACAACAGAGGAACGGGGGGAGAAGAGTTTAAAAAAAACAGAGAAGCAGGAGAGACAGGGAGAAGGGAGGGTAGAAGACGAGTGTGAAGAACGAACAAAAACTGAACCGAAAAATTGAAACTGAGGAGAGCATTTTCCATTTGAGAAAA
>Ga0209489_105922_pt1 | contig 20415 bp, 17 predicted proteins | sample SiratrowhiteBW_FD_187527 | JGI IMG/M metagenome (GOLD analysis project Ga0209489, IMG submission 187527) | Root nodule microbial communities of legume samples collected from California, USA - Siratro white BW (SPAdes) (version 2) | ecosystem: Host-associated > Plants > Roots > Nodule | place...
GTTCACCCTTCCTCAAGGGCTACGTCCAGTCTTCTTTGCACCACTTGCAAAGAAAGTTTTCACTATATCAATCAATTGTTTACAAACAATCAACAAGCCAATTCTTACTCCCCGTAAGAATTAAAAGTCTTTGCAGAATAGATCTGCTGCTCCCCGCAGCACCCAATCAATCCCCAGAATCCTTACTCCACGTAAGGATCACGCACTTACTGATTAGAGCTCCTACTTCCCGTAGTTCCCACTCAGTTCAGTAATCACACAAACACAGGCTAATACCTATAGCCCTCAACAATACACAGATTTGCAGTTTTACAAAGTTACAGTTCAAATATTCAAATCTTGATACAAACAGGATCAAGACAGCTAAAGAAAAACTCCCTGATTGATGCACAGAAGAGGCCTTGCACGGTGTTGAAGAATTCCAGTCGCACAGCTGGTCAAGATCAATCTTCAACAGAAAGACCCAATCTGGTTTTTCTCAAGAATTTTCAAAAACAGAACTCAATTTTCTCATTGGTTTATTGCTGGATTTTTCTCACTATTTTCTTTCTACGTTTTCTCAATTCTATTTTTGATATCTGTAAGTTGTGGCGCATTTTAGAAGTAACACAGTTTTTATAGGAGAAGAGGCGCCAATTCAGTTTTGACATGGAGGGTTCAATCTACCTTATCTATTTCTCACTAGGCAAATTGAATTGAACACAATTGATTGGAGGACTGAAAATATCAATTTGGCTTTGACATTTTAAAGATTAATTACTTTGTCTATGCTTGTGTAAGTGAGAACAACATGGATGCTGATAAATCATTTAATAAAGTGTCTAAATTGGAAAAGGATGATCAATTGGTAGATGATGATATTGTAGTCAATGTTAACCTTGAGATTGTGGGTGATGGAGAATATGTTCTAAAGATGAAGAGGGTGAATCCAAGTTCAAACAGTGAGGATGACGTAGAAAAGGCCAAACATTTGGCTCAAAATGGAGCAATGTTGTTAAATTACAGAGAGATACTTCAAGACATGGGAGAGAAATTGATTACCCAATCCCATGCATTACTCTACTCTGTGTTTAAAATGCCTGCATCTTCTAAGTCCAAGTCTGATCAATGATAGTAACTGTGTACCTTCACTCTGTTTATTTTGAATGGTAACTTATAAGAAAACTACGAATTTAGTTTATGAATATGAAATTGTCACATGTTATCATTTACTCTATACTTTGTATTTAACAAAATGTTAAAAAAAAATCGTAAAATTATAATTTATTTCATTAGATTCACGAAATTCAAGTCCATGCTTTCATTATATATTAACTAATATTATAATTGAAGTTCTCAAAATTATGAAGTAAATAAAAAAAATTAACTAGTTGCTTAGTGTCACGATATTAAGGCAGTTAATATATCAGTAGTTATTTTTTGGTTTTTATCATAATGTTGTAACATGTCTTGTTTACGCTTTGAGTGCATTTTTCATGTTTTTCTGTTTTATGGCTATATGTATAAGAGTTTTTCTTTATTTCCTCGTACAATTTTTTGTTATTGAATCAATAATATACATGTTTTCTACCTTAGATTGTTTTCATTATGTTGTTTCTCTCCTTTTTACATAAATCACAAACATGAATGCGTGAGGATATTTTTTTACTAAATTTTCATGAATCTGATCAAGTCTTTCTAAGATGGTATTAAAGCTCTTTAAAGAACTCTGCTAAACATATTTCATTTTTCTCTTCTTTTTGGTTCTTATTTCTTTATTATCTTTCTTTTTAACATGAGTGAGAAATCTGTTTATTCTTTTTCTTTACCAAGTCATATTTATCTTCAACCTAGTGAAAATCCTACTTTTTCTCTTATTTATCCCATTCTTGAGTCTAATAACAATCATTCTTGGAGTAGATTGGTCATCACTGCTTTAGTGCTAAAAATAAGTTTGAGTTCATTAATGAAACTGTTGTAACCGCTAAAGATGATCATTTTTATCAGCCATGGAAGAAGTGTAACAATATATTAGTTTCGTGGTTGGTGCATTCAATATCTCTTTCTGTAAGGCAAATTATATTATGGACAGAGAATTCTGAAGGAATTTAGAGTGATTTAAAGTGTAGATTTTTTTTAGGGAAAACATCTAAGAATGTTGGAATTGCATATGGAGGCTTCCTCTCTAAAACAAGGATATTTTGCTGTGACTGAATTCTTCACAAAATTGAGGATTTGGAATGAGTAAGACAATTTTAGACCTGAGCCTATTTATAGTAATTTTGTCAAGTATTCATGCGGAATTTTTACTGTAACTTTGCAAAGAAAAACAAAAGTTCGTGTTATGCAATTCACAAGGGAAATTAAAGACTAATACAACAATATCACATCACGTGTACTCTTTGTGGATCTTATTGTTTCAATTTCTAAAATCTTTTCAGATTTTGTTCAATAGTAAATACATGTTATAGGAAACACTTTCTTTTTTACAGAGGCAAAAGTTAATGTTGCGACAATTGTTTCTTGTTCCTATTGTGGAAAGAATGGTCATACATAATTTGTATGATTCAAGAAGCATGGTTTTCCAAAACATTATGAGAATAAAGGCACTAGGAATATAACCAATAAAAGGGTCTCCACACATTGCAACAAAAATGAACTTACCATTGATGTTTGGTACAAGAAGCACGAATATCCCTTAAGACATAAGTGTTATAGTTGTGAAAACAGTTTTGTTAACAACATTATTGCTAAACAAGAGACAAAAATTGATTTGTAGTAGAATTCAGGAGAAAAAGACATTCATTTATCTCCACAATAGTATCAAGACTTAATGGAACTGTTGCAATAATCAAACATTGATAATAATAAAAAATAGGTCGTTGATCAATCAAGTTGGGTTTATTACTTCTTGTAGAACGCATAAAGGTAAGCTTCTTACTTTTGTTAATTCTTTCAAAAGAGAAATTTTTAGTACTTGGATTGTGGATTACGTTTCCATGGACTGTACGAACAGCGACTCAAGATGAAGGGGTTGAGTGCAACCTTAGACTCTTTTTGCAGTGAATGAAAAATATTTTGTCTAGTAAACCATCTAGCTAATTTGTCTAACGAATCGTCTAATATATTTTTGTAGGACCATCTACAAATCTTGTAACAATAAGAATCAAATCATGAGCAACAACAAGAGTAACAAGAATCTGTCTTAGTTCACCCAACTCGGGATACATCCAATCTCCTCAATACTTAAGAGCTTCCACTAACCACACACTTGGTTACAACGAGTATTCTCACTTATCGAGGTTACAACGAGTATTCTCACCTCTATAGGTTACAACAAGTATTCACACCTCTCTAGGTTACACCTTTTTAACCTCCACCTAAGACTAAGACCTCTCAAGAAAACAAAGAATACCCTCAATAGAGCATAAAGAAAGCTTACACGTGTATAACTTCACAATATGAAGAAATACAATAGTTTAGAACTTAATCCAAAAGACTACGCACTCTAACAGCCTGACATTATAATCATTGTAACTCTTGTATTTTCAATAAGATCACTTGAACAACTTGGATTGCTTGACTTGCTCTTGCTTTTGTTCTTCACCTTCAATCCCTTTATATAGATTTTTGAATTTTTCTTTTCATACTTGAGTTGGTTAAGTTTGAATTTTTCAATATCTTCGTATCTTCATCCTTTTGGTCATATACGCTCTAAATAGAAAGTTTGGATCTGTAATCTTTCAATTTGTTTTTAATTCGAATATATATAATAAATAATAAACTAATTTGAAAGTATTTATGGGTTAGTACAAACAAATCAAAACATAATCAAAAAATCTTTTTATTCCAAATAATATGTGATACTAAAAACAGAGTACTTGAGATCTTCAATAATTAAATTTCTTTATGTTCAAAATAGATTTAGAGATATTCACACAGCTGCGCTTTATGCAAACAAAATTAACACAATTTCCAGAATAATGTCTCACTAAGGATAGATCATACCAAGTTACAAGCTAGTGGCAATACAAGGAAGAACACAAATACAATTTGCAAGATTTATGTTACCAAGACATATCTATATCAATACCAACCAAGAGTATCAAGTCTGATGCAATTATATCAAACACAACAGTTCTGCAGTGGCTTACTTTAAAGGTATCCAATACCAAGGATTCAAAATCACTTCAATAGAATCACATCCAGTATTGAGATACTAATATTGAATTACAAAATTAGAGAAGAATTAACACTGCCACACAACCAAATCAGATTGATTAGCCATCAAGATAAAATCAGATATGAAAATTCAATTACTGTAATATTGTTAGATTTACAGATTATGTAGAAATTAATCTAAGCAGACCAATTATACAATTGAAATTTGAAATCAGATTCAAATACAACAGAGAGTATTCAAATTAATACTCAGTTTTGAAATTGCTAAAACACCAAAAAATAGAATTCTCTTTCTTGTTGCAGAGAAGATACAAACCCTAGTTAAAGCAAAGTTAAACCCAAATTCATATATGTAAAGAACTAAACAGATGTGTTATATAGCAATTAATTCAATTAGGCAAAAAATTATCAAGAACCAATTCTAATATTAATTAATTGCAATGGGCAGCGCAAGAACAAATCAAGATTATGAGTGAAGGGTCAAGAAAGGGAAACACAGTCAATTTTATTCTGGTTCACCCTTCCTCAAGGGCTACGTCCAGTCTTCTTTACCCCTCAAGCAAAAAAAGATCCACTAAATTAATCAATTGTTCACTTACAATTAATCAAACAATTCCTACTCCCTGTAAGAATCAAGAAACCCACTAAATTGAAGACTACACCCTGCAATCCCCACTCAATTTAGCAAACACACAAGGCTAACACTTATAGCCTAAAACCAGTATAATTATTCAAGAGTTTTACAGAATTACAAAGAATCAATGCATATCTTGGCTCAAAAAGGATCAAGAAGGGTTGAGAAAGACTCCCTGATTGACGCAACATAAAAGGCCTTTGCACAGTCTTGAAAAACTCCAATGGCACAGTGAATTGGTCAAGAGTAATTCTTCAAGAAAAAGCCCCAATCTCTTTTGATCAAGAAATCCCCAATTGCCCAAAGTGATTTTCAGAGTGATCTCACAAAATGATTCTCAATTTTTGTATTTCTCACTATGGAGCACGTTAGAAACCTTTCTGTATTTTTAAAAGAAAAGCCCAAGTCTATTTTTAAAAAATACAGTTATTTCAGTTGTGTCCAGGGCACGAATAAATCAATTTCGCTTAGCCTGGAATCGATTTATTTTTGTCCAGTGCAGTGTTCTTCAAAACCAGTTTGAATCAAAACTTAGCTTATGCATTTTAATCACTTTTAAACCATTTTGCTAGTGGACTTCTTGTCAACTATGCATAGGTTCTTTGTCAATCAACACTCACACTAGGCCAAAGCCTAAAACTCATCTAATTGCTTGCTTGATTGCTTGCTTGCTTGCTTTGGCTTGCTTGGCTTCATCAATTTCATAGTCTTATGAGAGTACTAACAAATATAATGTTATTGTTTGAATTGATTATAATAAAAAATTTGTTTAATAACATAATAAAACATAATATCAAAAATAGAAGTAAATCATATATATATATATATATATATATATATATATGTGAAGTAAAAATCATGTTTGAAATTGAAATTAGGGTTTCTTTTCCCTCCCATTTCACATTGGTCCCATTTCACTCTCGAACGTCTCCCATTTCACGCGAGCGACAACCAAAATCACCTCTAAGATTCCAAAATCACCTCCATAGACATCTAATCTTCGATTACACTTTAAGAAAGTTGGGTTTGGGTGTAGAGGGTCATTTTCACTGATTTTATTTTGATGTTGAGGTGTGCGTGAGCTTCGAGTTGCAGGAGGTGTTCGTTGCCGCCGGTGAGAGTATGAGGACCTTTGGCGGAGGTAAGCTCATGATTGGGTTTGGATTTGTTTTCATTTTCAGTTCTATTTGGAATGTTTTTTTTGTGTTGGTGGTGGATGCAGGGATTTGGGGGTCTAGGGTTTATGGATGGGAAAGGCAGTTGGGGTCGACGGTGGGAGTGGGGAACCGTCGACGACGGGAGTGGCGAGGTTGAGTTTGTAGTGGTGCTTTTCTAAGGTAAGGTGTTTTTCTGTTGTTGTTTGATTAATCTGTTATGTTCTGTGAGATTGATTAATTTGTTGTGTTCTGTGACGAACAACCCTCCGATGAAGGAACCAAAATCAATTTGTTGTTCTGTGAGAAAATTTATTTGTTGTGTATTGAAAAAGGTGAAGGGACAATGTGGATTTTGTTCTGGCAGAAGTCCCTTGAATGCAAAGTTATGCGAAATGTCTACTTTGAAGCTTAGAAGAGAAGCCCTGTCTTCTTTTAAGCAGATTGGTGCCTGCAGTGTTGAAGGTGACTCTGCCACACTTTCAGAGAACTCACTGATAAGTGTAAATATCAGAACAAGGCTCAGAATCCATGTCGCAAGTTGCATTTTGGAAGATGGGTCGTGGTTAGATCAGGGATTGGTGTGAAGTTATGGTCTGAAAAGAGAGGAAAAGAAATTTGAAAAGAAGAAGATGAAGTATAATTTAGGAAGAAAAAGAAAAATTGTAGAAAAAGTAACAGCCTAACATTGGGGTTCTTATTGTATTATTTCACGTAGAGAGGAAGGTATAATGATGATAAAGATGGTGAAAAAATTGAGCATTGTAATTTTGTTTGTTGGAGGTCTGCATGCAGATTCATTTAGTGCTTTTGTTGAAATAATGTCTGCCATTGAATGCAAAGTGATGGTAAAGAAGTTGTTTTAATATAGTTATAGTGTAATATAATCGATTTGATATCTACGATAGCATTGTTGGTTATGTTTCTTTAATATCGTATGAAAACATAGTTGATTTTTATACTTTTTAATATGGAAATATGCTTAACCTAAGTGGTTGTTTATACTTTTTCTTTTATGTTATGCTTAAGATAAATGACTACTTATGTTTTAATATGAAGCGGTTCCTAACATAATTGTTTCTTATACCTCTTAATATGGTAAGGATAGCTCATCCACAGTACTTTTTAATATGGCGTAATATCTTAGTATGACATGTTCTTTAAATGCTTTTTAAATGATTCTTTTATATGTTGCGATGTTAATATAATTAATTGTTTATTTGTTACAAACATATTTTAACTTTTACGACATTTCGTAGGTTGGATTTGTTAGATTAGGTTTACCTATTGGGCTCCAGTTTATTGGAAGGGCTTGGTCTTAAGCCACACTAATCCATTTGGCATTTGCAATTTAGGTAAAAAATTCATTTCTCTAAACAATTCTTTTTTAATTATAAAAATACTATTTATTGTATTTTTATGTAATTTTTTCCTAATTGTTGTGAATGTTCAAATTCCTCTGTCTCCTTGTTACCTCTTTTGTTTGCTTCTTTCCCAGTATAATAATACTTAGCATTTAACATGTTTTTAGATTGCTATCAAACAAAATAAAACATACTTCACTTTTATTCATTTTGGATCCAACTTTTTTACAAACATTATTATTGAGAATGATATTATTGAAATAATTGATCATATTGGTGGTTTGACTCAGTACTAGAAAAAAATATAATAGAAATTGAGCTGATATGGGAATAGAGAATGAACATAGTAGTATCAAATTATTACTACTTTTTTGTAGTATTATTTTTTTAAGAAATTTATTAAATGGAATGCTTATTCTTTGATTTCGGTTATAGGATAATTTATTTACAATAATTTTTTTAATAATTATTTTATTAAAAGTTAACTTCGCGACTTAAGTATAGTATTAATCGAGTGTTTATCATTATACCAAAAGTGTTGTTAATAATCAGTATAATTCAAATATCATAATTTATTGAGACTTAACCTATTTGTCTTTATTATTGAAAATTCGTGGTACTTGCAATAAAATTGTTATTAATATTAAAATGAAAGACATTCGCTCAGTGGATATATTAATTAGAAAATTTTGAAATTTGATTAAACCTGATTTAGGTGCATTGAATTTATCTAGTGACGTGAGTATGGAAGTTTTTCCCCTCGTGGTTATGTCTATCACTGGCAAAGTCAAAGTGATCGAAAACTTTTGTGGTATCCTTTTCCAGATTCAAGATGTTGTGATTGATCTTCCTCCAATATTATCCTATTCTTCATAATTATAAACCACTAATTTTATATTTAAATAGGTTGAAAATGACAAAAATATAAAAACATTATTACTCTATTTGAACTTTGAACAGTAACATTTTCAATGATATATACATAGTTATATTGATAAATTTTAGAATCAAATTATTATATAAATCAATCATAATTCATTATATACAAATATAAATTTTAAACCAATTATTATAAAGATTATGAAACTACCACAAATAATAATTACATATATTTTTATATTGTTATTGTATAAATTATTTTCTCAATTTGTGAATTTTGGATTGACATATATACAACATATTTTAACCTAATTACATCTTCGACAAGGTTAAATATATATGCAAAAAATAAAAATAAAAATACTAAAAACATATATTATTGAAGTTAAATAAGCATAATATATAAACATATGAACATGTATGAACAAATATCAACATAATATATGGGCATGTATTATTAATAACATAGAATTATGTTTAAATGTTTGAAGTAGGAAATATATGCATATACCATGGGAAAAGTATTTATACTTATTTTGTTATTAATTGTTTGTTTTATTTTTTATTCATTTACTTGTTTTATAATTTAGTAATGATACATTTTTAATATACTTTTATTTCATTGTATTAATTGGTTAACAATATGAAATCATACCAATCATCATATGTAAATTGGAAAAAGTAGTTTGGTAATTTCAATTTCAACCATTGAACAAAGTCTTATAATTTCGTCTGGCAAAAATAGTTTGGTCCGGTTCACTACCGCTGGATATACCCTTTTGAAAGGTAAATAGTTTGGTAATTTCAATTTCAACCATTTAACCAAGTCTTATAATTTCGTCTGTCTCGTAAGTTAATGAGAGATGCAAAAAGATATGTGGGTAATTTGGCACGTGTTGAAGGATCAATATGTACATTCTACCTATATCGAGAAATTACATATTTCTGCTCTCATTATTTCAAAAGTGTTAGCTTGTTGGACAATACAACTTTTAGAAATGATCCTCGACGGGATTTAGATAACGAAGTGCAGCGCACATTGTCAAGTGGATCGAGGAAAGATCATTGGCTGACAGACAAAGAATATCGGTTTGCCCATGTTCACATTCTCATTAACTACAATGAGGTTAAACCAATACTCGAGTAAGTTTAACTCACCCACCAAAATTTTAAGTAAAATGTCATAGCCTATGAACTTCACTGATTGTTTTATATAACATTTTTCAAGATTGTTCTTACAAGTAAACTTCATCAATGCTGAAGATGCGTTAACATTTATACACAACAATTTTCCTGAATGGTTCAAGCGATATGTAAGTGTACTTATGTACTTATGGTCGTCATTGTTTTTATCCCATAAATAAATCTAATATTATCACATGACTATTCCATAGGTTCATGACGAAAAGAATAGCATAACCAATCAAAACTTGAAGGCGCTAGCTTGGGGACCTAATTCAAATGCCACATGATGGAATATATATTTCGTTAATGGTTATAAGGTTCATACAAACACATGGAGTCATGGTAAAAAACAATGAACAATGAATTGTATGTTAAAGGTGTCATAGACGAAGGTAAAGATGACTTTTATGGCATAATTCACCATATTTATGAATTTGACTATGTTGGCCTCAGTAAAAAGATTCCTCTTTTCTATTGTGAATGGTTTGATCCTACAATCAATGTTGAGACAAAATTTTTTTCACAATATAATATTTTTGAAGTGAGGTTAAATGAAAGATATACTTTGTATGATCCTTTTATTCTTCCACAAAAAGCAAGATAGGCCAATTTTGTCAATTACCCAAACATATGTAAAAGCCTTTGCGGGTGGTGCGTGGCAATCACAACAAAACCCCGAGCCCATATACAAGTTGGCCACGTCGAAGATGAATTACCAAATCAAGCTGATGAGTCGCCTACTGTCTTACCAGTTCTCACAATTGAACTGGTACAAGGTCTAGCTGACACGACCATTCTTGAAGTACTTGATCATGACCCCCTTGAACCATTTGATGATGATACAAATGAAGATATTAACTTCTCACATGAAGTTGATGAACAAAATGAAAATAATGACGAACAACATCTAGATTAAGAGTACAACAACATCTAACATATATTATTGTTTATATATTAAGTTACCTAAACCATTTAAAATTTCCATACTGATATTGATTTTACGTTAATTAATTTTTTTACGGAAAATAGTGAGGACTAGAGGTAGAAATTGTTCCATTGTTAGACGTGGCAAGCCTAGACGTGGAGCTTCCATATCTAGGCATGGCCAACTTGCTATAGACTTGGGACATCACATTTCTCATCCCTGCCTTCATCTACTTCTTCCTTGTCCCTCCACTCATCTACTCAATCCTTGTCCCCCCACTCATCTACTCCATTCTTGTCCCCACACTCATCTACTCCATCGTTAGTGACTTCATCATCCAACCCCCACACATATATTTTATCTTCACTTCACCCCCCGACACTTCACCACCATATTTTACACCTCAGCCTCTGTTATACACTGGTACAACTCACCAGGGGTGGCCTGCACTAGTGTATCATACTTATGATCCAGTCGGCCCCTCCTCCTTTGTTCCTGCTGGTCATCACAGTTAGAGTGCACCACTCCACCCTACCACAACTCCCTTTATGCAGTTCACTCCTCCTCCTTTTGTATAGCACACCCCTCATTCACATGTTCAGGCTACTGGTCCTTTTTTCGTGCAACCCACCCCTCATTCCTTCATACAACCCACCCTCATCCCTTTATGCAGACCACCCTTGATCCCATAGTTGACCCCACACCTGGTTGCTCTTCCCATGCTGATCCCTCAGTGCATCCACTAGGTGATGATGTTGACCATGCGAAAACCGCTCCTTCCTATCACAAGCCGCCTACTGATGAGGTTCGACGTGATCCTAGTGGAAGAGTCATCATCCAACCTCTTGGTAGAGGGTAAGTAAGAATAGTTACATTTAATTTCATTTTTTGTAAAGTGAATGCTTAACAAAATGTTTATTTGTATGTGTTTTAGCTGGACCCCAAATCATTATGCTATTAAGGCTATTAGACATTACATCAGTTCATCATTCAGAGAACCCTACCATCATTATGATGCTATGACTGAGGAGGATCAACTTAAATGGTGGACTGACTTCAAGCTATCTAATTTAAACATCAAATAACACTATAATGAAATAATTGTTAATATCATTATATTAACTTTTGTTTATAACTTTTTTATGGAGTAGATTGACTTGGGCCCCTCAGGATGAGTGGCAGATCAGGAAGGTCTATGAGTCCGAAGTCAGAAAAAGGCATTGTGACATTTTGACAAAGGCAAGGGAGCGCGGCTCACGACCTACATGGATGACTGAGGAAGCATGGGGTGGAGTTTTGAGCTATTGGGATACCCAAAAGTTCAAAGAAAAATTATCTCAAAATAAAATTAATCGGTCTTCAGGTCGAGGTGGAGCGTTGCACTCGTTTGGGCGTAAATCACACTTGGAAATTCCACTGGGCCTAGTAAGTATTATTTCGCTGACTCTTTAGTGTAATCAATTTTTTTTTCTAACAAATATTGTTTCTAATTATAAAAGTTTTGTAGGAATGTCAATATAAATGCCCAATTGAGCTTGATGATACTCGCTCACGTGAGACTTATGTAAGTTTATTCTTACAATATTTTCCATATTACCTATAGTTTTTTTTTGTAATTTGTAACGTTTAAATGTCCAAATGATTGTATTGGAAAACTACCAGCAGCGTTGGAGGGCCATACAATCAGACAGTTCATTAGGTTCATATGGTAATATGCTTAACCTAAGTGGTTGTTTATACTTTTTCGTTTATGTTATGCTTAAGATAAATGACTACTTATGTTTTGATATGAAGCGGTTCCTAGCATAACTATTTCTTATACCTCTTAATATGGTAAGTATAGCTCATCCACAATATTTTTTAATATGGCGTAATGTCTTAGTATGACATGTTCTTTAATTATGCTTTTTAAATGATTTTTTTATATGTTGTGATGTTAATATAATTAGTTGTTTATTTGTTACAAACATTTTTTAACTTTTACTCTTTTGCTATCTCTGTCGTTTGGCATTTCGTAGGTTGGATTTGTTAGATTAAGTTTACCTATTGGGCTCCAGTTTATTGGAAGGGCTTGGCCTGAAGCCACACTCATCCATTTGGCATTTGCAATTTAGGTAAAAAATTCCTTTCTCCAAACAATTCTTTTTTAATTATAAAAATACTATTTACTGTATTTTTTATGTAATTTTTTCCTCATAGTTGTTAATGTTCAGATTCCTTTGTCTCCTTGTTACCTCTTTTATTTGCTTCCCAGTATCATAATACTTAGCATTTAACACGTTTTTAGATTTCTATCAAACAAAATAAAACATACTTCACTACTTAGCATTTAACACGTTTTTAGATTTCTATCAAACAAAATAAAACATACTTCACTTCTATTCATGTTGGATGCAACTTTTTTTTACAAACATTATTATTGACAATGATATTATTGAAATAATTGATCATATTGGTGGTTTGACTCAATACTAGAAAAAATATAATAGAATTTGAGTTGATATGGGAATAGAGAATGAACATAGTACTATCAAATTATTAGTACTTTTTTGTAGTATTATTTTTCACAAATTTTATTAAATGGAATGCTTATTCTTTGATTTCGGTTACAGGATAATTTATTTACAATAATTTTTTTAATAATTATTTTATTAAAAGTTAAATTTGCGACTTAAGTATAGTATTAATCGAGTGTTTATCATTGTACCAAAACTATAGTTAATAATCAGTATAATTCAAATTTTATAATTTATTGAGACTTAACCTATTTGTCTTTATTATTGAAAATTCGTGGTACTTGCAATAAAATTGTTATTAATATTAAATAAAATACATCCACTCAGTGGATATGTTAATTAGAAAATTTTGAAATTTGATTAAACTTGATTTAGGTGCATTGAATTTTTCTAGTGACGTGAGTATGGATGTTTTTCCCTTAGTGGTTATGTCCATCACTGGCAAAGTCAAAGTTATCGAAAAGTTTTGTGGTATCCTTTTCCAGATTCAAGATGTTGTGATTAATCTTCTTCCAATATTATCCTTATTCTTCATAATTCTAAATCACTAATTTTATATTTAAATAAGTTGAAAATGACAAAAATATAAAAACATTATTACTCTATTTGAACTTTGAACAGTAACATTTTCAATGATATATACATAGTTATATTGATAAATTTTAAAATCAAATTATTATATAAATAAATCATAATTCATGATATACAAATATAAATTTTAAACCAGTTATTATAAACACTATGAAATTACCATATATAATAATTACATATATTTTTATATTGTTATTGTATAAATTATTTTCTCAATTTGTGAATTTTGGATTGACATAAATATACAACATATATTAACCTAATTACATCTTCAACAAGGTTAATTATATATTCAAAAGATAAAAATAAAAATACTAAAAACATATATTATTGAAGTTAAATAAGAATAATATATAAACATATGAACATATAAGAACAAATATCAACATAATATATAAGCATATATTATTAATAACATAGAATTATGTTTAAATGTTTGAAGTAGGAAAAATATGCATATACCATGGGGAAAGTATTTATACTTATTTTGTTATTAGTTGTTTGTTTTATTTTTTATTCATTTACTTATTTTATAATTTAGTAATGATACACTTTTAATATACGATTATTTCATTTTGTTAATTGGTTAACAATATGAAATCATAATAATATAATTTAAGTATGTATTTTCATGTTATCATCTCGTTTTCTATATTTATAGAATCGGATAACACATCAAATGTCTTTTAAAATTTCATTATATTATATATATATATATATATATATATATATATATATATATATATATATATATGAATGTTGAGATTTTTCTGATTTTTAGAATTGGGTTAGTTGATGTATTTATCTGCATTGTTTTCATATAAATTCACATTGCGTTGGCCTTTTCGTTGGCCAAGCCCATGCTGGCTCTGTAGCCTATTGTGTGGGCCAGGCCACGCAAGCATGTACTACCTTCAAGGTTTGTGACGGCGTAACTAGCGTTAATATCTTTGCATCAAATTAGCAACGGCCAAGCCATCCTAACTACCTTCTATTTTTGAGATGGCTTGGTCCACGCCAAGTAACTTGCGTGGATCAGACCCATGCAACAGGCTACAGAGTTAGCGTGGATTTGGCCCACGCAAATTGCGGCAGATTTAGCAACATCACAGCCGTCACTATTTGTGTCCAGTTCATGATCCACACTTATTTAAAGTTCTTTCCAAGGTTTTAGTGTCCACTGTCTGGTCACCGCTTTATTGACACAATAACATGGGTTTTTTGTATATTTATGTGACTTTTTGGCCCACACTAAAACTAGTATTTTTTGTAATGTTCAGTCTATTTAAGCAAAGATTTTCATGTCTACCAAACATATACATCTCATAGAAAAACATTAAGAGTAAAGTTCGTTGCTTGAAATGACTAAGTTTTCATTTACATCAATAGTTGTCTTTATCCTTATCATTTCAGGTTTGATGATTCCCAAGTTCTAATATTTTGATAACATCGGGTGCAATGTTATATTTTTCATTGATCAATAATTTGTTCTAATTCTCCTTTACATTTTTCAGTTATTTCAAACGAAGTAGATGCTGTAAGATGTCAAAAAATGTTACAACCCATAAATGCAACCTCCGACAATATCAATCGGAATGCTACAAGATGTATGGCAACTCTAGAGGGATTGGAAATTGCATTCACAATGTTGGTAATACTACTTATGGATGTGTCTGCATCTATGATTGTAATGCACCACCAAATTTGGTGCAATCTTAGCCAGTGATAGTATGTACCCAGTTAAAGAGGCTGAGAGGGATAACGTTATTAAATGTGGTACTAATGATGCTAATACATTTTGTTTAAAAACATTTATCATGATCATAATATTAATAAATTAAAAGATAAATAATCAATTGATGCAAACTTTCTATAACATATACGCCGTTAAAAATATATTTTACTATATTAGAAAATATTGTAAAATGTCATACTAATGATGCTAATACATTTTGTCAAAAATTATTTATCAAAGATATAATATTATAATAAATTAGAAAGATAAATAATCAATTGATGTAAACTTTCTATAACATCTACGATATTAAAAATGCTTAATTTTTTCACTATTAAAATTTTAAGAGAGTTTTGTGACTCTTTTGTCATCAATAATGCAAATTTCCTTTCAATTCTTTCCAATTTTGACAAAAACACTTTTGTATTTGTAAAAATACTCGAATGGAGCCTTAGACTCTTTTTGCAGTGAATGAAAGATATGTTGTCTAGTAAACCATCTAGCTGATCTGTCTAATGAATCGTCTAATAGAAATATTTTTGTAGGACCATCTACAAATCTTCTAACAATAAGAATCCAAGCATGAACAACAATAAGAGTAACAAGAATATATCTTGGTTCACCCAACTCAGGATACATCCAATCTCCTCAATACTTAAGAGCTTCCATTAACCACACACTTGGTTACAACGACTATTCTCACTTATCCAGGTTACAACGAGTATTCTCACCTCTATAGGTTACAATGAGTATTCGCACCTCTCAAGGTTACAACTTTTTAACCTCTCCCTAAGACTAAGACCTCTCAAGAAAACAAAGAATACCCTCAATGACATCATAAAGAAAGCTCACAAGTGTATAACTTCAGAAGCTGAAGAAATACAATAGTTTAGCACTTAATCCAAAAGACTAGACACTCTAACAACTTGGCATTACAAGCATTGTAACTCTCACATTTTTAGCAAGATCACTTGAACAACTTGAATTTCTTGACTTGCTCTTACTTTTGTTCTTCACCTTCAATCCCTTTATATAGATTTTTAAATTTTTCTTTTGATAATTGAGTTGGTTAGGTTTGAATTTTTCAATATCTTCATATCTTCATCCTTTTGGTTATATACACTCAAAATAGAAAGTTTGGATCTACAATATTTCAATTTGTCTTTAATTCAAATCTATATGAGAAACTAATTTGAAAGTCTTTATGGGTTAGTAAAAACAAATCAAAACATAATCAAAGAATCCTTTTGTTCCAAATAATATGTGATACTAATAACAGAGTACTTGAGATTTTCAATAATTAAATTTCTTTATGTTTAAAATAGATTTAGAGATATTCACAATATATCATAGCTTATCAAATTTGTTTAAGCAAGATAATTTTGAAAAATATAATCAAGATAACTTTCTATTCCACAAAATTTGTAGATGACATCCTTTTGTTTTTTTGTATAATATCTCTTTGGTTGAACTGGATTTTAGAAAGTAAATGGATTATGAAGATTTCTTTTTTCACAATTAACTATTTTAAACAAACATGTTATATGTTCAACATGTTCATTAGACTATCTAACATCAACAAACTATACAAACATCAACGACTGTATATTGCAACTTCATAAGATATTGTTAGAATAATCATGTTACAAGTAAACCATTCAGTTAGTTTTTGTTCTCATCAAAACCTAAAAATATAAACTCCATATATGATTTTATGTTTATCAGACCGATTAGTGGATGATAGATCATCCAGTGTCTCAACAAACTATTTAGGGATTTAACAAACTGTTTAAGAAGATCGGCCAGATCTCCAGGGTTTCAATCGTGCATTGGTTAGTGTAAGCTCTTAAGTAGTTGCTTAAAATGATAAAATCTAACTTGAGTTTGCGTAAACTAGGATAAATTCTTGAGTGTTGATCTCTTGTTTCTCTTGTTGTTGTTCATGCTTTATTGTTTACTTTTGTAATTCTTTGACAATCTGTTAGACGGTTCTACAAAAATGTTTCTACTAGACGATTTATTAAATGATTAACTAAAAGGTCTGCTAGATAGTCTATTTTTTTTATCCCTCGCAAAAAGTGATTAAGACACCCTTCAATCCCCCTTATAGAGCCAATTGTAGCTATAAAATGGAGTATAAACACTTGAGAGACAAGCTGCAAGGAGAGTTGGACTAAAACAAACATAGAAATACATCAAACACTTGGAAAACAGTTTAGTGATGAAAATTTTAGTCACAAATGCCAAATTTCTTCCCTAAATTCTTACCTAAATATGTTTGTCACTACAAAAAATCGTGTAGGTGGTGGCATTTGTTTTTGTATACAACGTCAATTACAATAAATTGTGAATTATAATACATTAGTTCAACTGTTATAATTAGAATATTAAATAAATGCAATATATCCAACATTTTATAATTATCTAGCTTTTTATAATTAGTAAATTAGCTTTCATAACATATATTATGTTCCTTTCATAATTATCCAGCATATTACAACAAAATATTATTATCCATCAAGAGTAAAAATCAAACAAAGTTTATAATAACAAAATATTATTTTCATTTAAGTATTAAGGTTTACAATATATTATTCCAACACATACTAATTTGTCTTCATCAGAATTTTCAGCCAGATTTAAGTACTAAAAGACTAATACTAATATGTTATGTAAATTGTTCAGGCACAATTACAACTGAGCTACTACAAAATATTATATAATTCACAGCTGAACTACTATAAAAACAACATCTTTAATCTGTCTTACTTCCTCCACTTGATTCTATAATCTGATTTAGCGATGGAGCACCACTTCCAACATCTAATGCCTGAAACGAAGAAAAAAAATTGTCATTTTTAATACAATAAAATCTACATGTTAAACATTACATTAGCATGTATACATCATTACCAATATTAAAATAAAAATTAAAGTATTGGGGATCCATACCAAACTAGCTATCATGATAGCAAAATGTTTTGGAACGTATGGTTTTGTAGCAATGTAGGCAAGCAAAGAATTTATTTGGTCATTCAAAGTTGCAAAATCAATTATAATTCAATTTATTGACTACTAACTCCAGAAAAAGTATAATGGATGAGCATTAGGTCCAATTGAGGTAACCCAGGTTGTGCTGTTTGTAGAGAAGCAGCAGGAGGAGGATTTGCAGATTAAGCACCTACAGGCACTCTGGCTACAAGTGAAGCTTCAACTTACTCAGGATACCGTAACATTGATGAATGATAAAAATTGGTGGCCTGTTAAAATAAAACCTTTAAATAGCACTTAATACATATTACAATAGTTGAAATTGACATTTATCTAAAAAAGTAAAAAACATCCTAGAAAAATTGATCGCTCATAGTGCCTCTACTACAATAGGAGCTTGAGGTGTAGCTGACACTATCATTGTTGAAGTGGGAGGTGCACTAGTATGTTGTGTCTGCAATGAATACACATTTTTTACAGATTGTTTAAATAACACATAAGAGAGATTATGTTTGTGTTATCATATCCGTAAAGCCTAAATTATAGAAATATTGCAAACTATTCTCACTTTGGTCGATGGTGTAGTTGAAGTAGTAGATTTGTTATTAGATGTGCTCTTACTCTAGCATATTTTCAACACGTAATTCTAATTTAGTGCATAATTACAATTCTGGCAGAATATGAAAAATAACATTGCTTTTTTAGAAAAATGAACTAAAACTAGAATTATAATAAAACCATACTTTCTTAGTGAATTAGCATTTGTTGTACCAAAGTTTTATAATTCTTTCTTCATGGATGCATCAATTTTATTTTTTTTATAATTCTTCCTTTTGAAATAGAAAAAATTTAAGAATTTTCTTTTTCCTATTGTGAAGAGAAAAAGATGTATTCCATCATAATATCAAATTAATTTTATAATATTATTAAAAATCTCATTTATTTATGAAATATGATATATTTATTATATTTAATATATGTATTAATGAATACATAACTTCTACCTTAAATTTAGATATATTAAAATATATAAGCAATTAAAATATACTATATTTATTAAATTTAATAAATATATAATTATGATTAATAAATAGATGACTAATATAACATTATGCAATAAAGTATGCAACTAACAAAAAATGAATTTCTAGAAAGTTCAATACCTTGACCCACCACAATTTACAAGGTGTTCAAAAAGATTTCTCAGTCTATTTAAGCAAAGATTTTCATGTCTGCCGAACATATACATCTCATAGAAAAACATTAAGAGTAAAGTTCATTGTTAAAATGACTAAGTTTTCCTTTACATCAATAGTTGCCTTTATCCTTATCATTTCAGGTTTGATGATTTCCCAAGTTTTAATATTTTGATAACATCCGATGCAATGTTAAAATTTTCGTTGATCAATATTTTGTTCTAATTCTACTTTACATTTTTCAGTTATTTCAAGCGAAGTAGATGCCCTAAGATGTCAAAAAGTGTTACAACCCACAAACTGCAACCTCGCACAATGTCAATCGGAATGCTACAAGATGTACGGCAACTCTAGAGGGGTTGGAAGTTGCATTCGCAATGTTGGTAATACTGCTTATGGATGTGTCTGCATCTATGATTGTAACGCACCACCGAATTTGGTAGAATCTTAGTCAGTGATAATATGTACCCAATTAAAGAGGGTGAGAGGGATAAGGTTATTAAAGTTAATCAATAAACAATTTTGTGACCCATTTGAGTAAAATAATGACATTGCCCCTTATTTGTTAAATATATTTGCCATTTCAATCTTATGATTCTTTTTTCTAAAAGCAAAATGATCATCCCCCTTCTACTCCAACGATCCCCATATACTACTTTTGTCACCTTGTTACATTAGGAATGAGGTTCTTTACAACTTGGTGCGGTTTAATATTTTTATTAAGTAGTTACTTGAATCAATATAAAAATAAAATGTCATTCGATTTAAATGTATTCTAAAATTCAAAGAAAATCGAACCAGTTTTTTAATATTTTATTTGGATAAACTTTTGAGACTTTTGTCAATATAAAATTGTCATAAATCTTATGAAAACTTTTTAAATACTTTACCATATGTAAAATATAACATAGTTTAAATTATTTATATATATAATTTCAATCATTTTTTTATTTTTAGATAAATTATATAATCTTATAATTTAAAATTTGCAATACAAATTTGCTATTATATTGTAAATAAAATACACTCAAATAAGAAAAAACAACATTTAAAAGAATGACTTAGTCATATATATATATATATA
>Ga0209489_105923_pt1 | contig 20406 bp, 9 predicted proteins | sample SiratrowhiteBW_FD_187527 | JGI IMG/M metagenome (GOLD analysis project Ga0209489, IMG submission 187527) | Root nodule microbial communities of legume samples collected from California, USA - Siratro white BW (SPAdes) (version 2) | ecosystem: Host-associated > Plants > Roots > Nodule | place: USA...
TATAGTTTTGCAGATATTTTTGATAGAATCTTGGATCTATACAATAAAACAACACAAAAAATTTATAATTTTTTGAAAACCATAGACATGTAAAATAGAAAAAAAAGATGTCAAAAACACTAAAAAAATTAAAAAAGTAAATAGTAAACGATAGAATTCTTAAAATTTTTTGTATTTAAAGTATCTCTATTTTTTTTAATAAAAATTCAAGAATTTTCCAGAATTCTCTGATAAATTCTATAATCTGTACAATAAAGCACCACAAAAATGTTTAGAATTTTTTGACAAGTTTGGATAGGTGAAATAGGAAAAAAAACAAATAGTAAACGATGGAATTTATGAACAATTTTGGATTTCAAATGTTTATATTTTTTTTTCAAAATATTCCATGATTTTTCAAAATTCTTTGATAAAATCTCTAATCCATAAAATAAAAAAGCATAAAAATTTCTACCATTTTTTGACAAGTACATATAGACGAAATTGAAAATAAAATGTCAAAAATAATAAAAAATAAAAAAACAAATAGTAAATCGCAAAATTTTGACAAAAAACATATTTCACATCAATATTTTTTTCAAAAGAACTTTTAGAAATTTCCAGAAATTGTTCGTAAAATCTCTAACCCTTCCAATAAAACACCACAAAAAATTCCATAATTTTTGGACAAGTTTGGGTACGTGAAATAGCAATCAATATGCCAAAAATGCTAAAAAATTAAAAAAGAAATAGTAGACGATGGAATTTTGTTGAAATTTTGGATTTCAAATATCTCAATTTTTTGATAAAATCTCGGATCCATACAATAAAACAACACAAAAATTTTACACTTTTTTGAAAATAATAGACAAGTAAAACAGAAAAAAAAGATCTCAAAAATACGAAAAAATTAAAAAAGCAAATAGTAAACAATTGAATTCTGAAAATGTTTTATATTTAGAGAATCTCTATTTTTTTAATAAAAATTTGAAGAATTTTCCATATTTCTACGATAAAATCTATAATCCGTACAATAAAGCACCACAAAAATGTATAGAATTTTTTGACAAGTTTGGATAGGTGAAATAGGGAAAAAAGATTACCAAAATGCTAAAAGAATAAAAAAAAACAAATAGTCGACGATGGAATTTATGAACAATTTTGGATTTCAAATGTCTATATTTTTTTTTTAAATATTCCATGATTTTCCAAAATTCTTGGATAAAATCTCTAATCCAAAAAATAAAAAAACATAAAAATTTGTAGCATTTTTTGACAAGTACATATAGACGAAATTGAAAATAAAATGTCAAAAATAATAAAAAAATAAAAAAACAAATAGTAAACTGCAGAAGTTTGAAAAAAAAATATTTCACATATCAATATTTCTTTTAAAAGAACTTTTAGAATTTTCCAGAAATCGTTGGTAGAATCTCTAACCCTTCCAATAAAACACCACAAAAGGTTTCATAATTTTTGGACAAGTTTGGGTACGTGAAATAACAATCAAAATGCCAAAAAAGCTAAAAGAATAAAAAAGAAATAGTAGACGATTAAATTTTGTTGAAATTTTGGATTTCAAATATCTCCATTTTTTGATAAAATCTCGGATCATACAATAAAATGACACAAAAATTTTACAATTTTTCTGAAAACCATAGATAGGTAAAACAGAAAAAAGATGTCAAAAATACTAAAAAATTAAAAAAACAAATAGTAAACGATCGAATTCTAAAAATGTTTTGTATTTAAGGTATCTCTATTTTGTAATAAAAAATCAAGAATTTTCTAGAATTCTAAGATAAAATCTATAATCCGCACAATAAAGCACCACAAAAATGTATAGAATTTTTTGACAAGTTTGGATAGGTGAAATAGGGAAAAAAGATGACCAAAACGCTAAAAGAATAAAAAAAACAAATAGTCAACGATGGAATTTATGAACAATTTTGGATTTCAAATGTCTATATTTTTTTTAAAAATATTCCATGATTTTCCAAAATTCTTTGATAAAATCTCTAATCCATAAAATAAAAAAACATAAAAATTTCTAGCATTTTTTGACAAGTACATATAGACGAAATTGAAAATAAAATGTCAAAAATAATAAAAAAATAAAAAAACAAATAGTAAACCGCAAAATTTTGAAAAAAAAGATATTTCACATATCAATATTTTCTTTAAAACAACTTTTAGAATTTTCCAGAAATCGTTGGTAAAATCTCTAACCCGTCCAATAAAATACCACAAAAAATTCCATAATTATTGGACAAGTTTGGGTACGTGAAATAGCATACAAAATGCCAAAAATGCTTAAAAAATGAAAAAGAAATAGTAAACGATAGAATTTTGTTGAAATTTCAGATTTCAAATATCTCAATTTTTTTTTATACAATCTCGGATCTATATAATAAAACAACACAAAAATTTTACAATTTTTGCGAAAACCATAGACAGGTAAAATAGAAAAAAAGATGTCAAAAATACTAAAAAATTAAAAAAGTAAATAGTAAATGATCGAATTCTGAAAATGTTTTGTATATAAATTATCTCTATGTTTTCTAATAAAAATTCAAGAATTTTCCAGAATTCTCTGATAAATCTATAATCCATACAATAAAGCACCACAAAAATATATAGAATTTTTTGACAAGTTTGAATAGGTGAAATAGGAAAAAAAGATTACCAAAATGCTAAAAGAATAAAAAAAACAAATAGTAAACGATGGAATTTATGAAGAATTTTGGATTTCAAATTTCTATATTTTTTTGAAAAATATTCCATGATCTTCCAAAATTCTTTGATAAAATCTCTAATCCATAAAATAAAATAAAAAATAAAAATTTCTAGCATTTTTTGACAAGTACAAATAATTTTTTTTTTGATAAAATCTCGGATCCATACAATAAAACAACACAAAAATTTACAATTTTTTTGAAACCCATAGACAGGTAAAATAGAAAAAAAGATGTCAAAAATACTAAAAAATTAGAAAAGCAAACAGTAAACGATGGAATTCTGAAAATGTTTTGTATTTAAAGTATCTGTTTCAAATGTCTATGTTTTTTTAGAAAAATATTCCATAATTTTCCAAAATTCTTTGATAAAATCTCTAATCCATAAAATTAAAAAACCGAAAAATTTCTAGAATTTTTTGACAAGTACAAATAGTGGAAATTGAAATAAAATGTCAAAAATAATAAAAAATAAAAAAAGAAAGAGTAAGATGCAGAATTTTAGAAAAAAAATTATTTCACATATCAATATTTTTCTAAAAGAACTTTTAGAATTTTCCAGAAATCATTGGTAAAATGTCTAACCCTTCCAATAAAACACTACAAAAAATTCCATAATTTTTGGACAAGTTTGGATAGATAAAATAGAAAACAAAATGCCAGAAATGCTAAAAAATTAAAAACAAAATAGTAAACGATGGCATTTTGTTGATATTATAGATTTCAAATATCTCAATTTTTTTTGACAAATAAACCATAGCTTGGCAGAAGTTTTTGATAAAATCTCGGATCCATACAATAAAACAACACAAAAATTTTAAATTTTTCTTGAAAATCATAGACAGGTAAAATAGAAAAAAATATGTCAAAAATAGTAAAAAATTAAAAAAGCAAATAGTAAATGATGAAATTTTGAAAATGTTTTGTATTTAAAGTATCTCTATTTTTTTTAATAAAAATTCAGGAATTTTCCAGAATTCTCTGATAAAATCTATAATCCGTACAATAAAGCACCACAAAAATGTTTAGAATTTTTTTACAAGTTTGGATAGGTGAAAAAGGAAAAAAATATTACCAAAATGCTAAAAAAAAATAGTAAACATTGGAATTTATGAAGAATTTTGGATGTCAAATGTCTGTATTTTTTAGAAAAATATTCCATGATTTTCCAAAATTCCTTGATAAAATCTCTAGTACATAAAATAAAAAAACATAAAAACATCTAGAATTTTTTCAGAAGTACATATAGACGAAATTGACAATAAAATGTCAAAAATTATAAAAAAATAAAAAAAAACAAATACTAATCCGCAGAATTTTGAAAAAAAATTATTTTACATATATATATTTTTTTTAAAAGAACTTTTAGAATTTTCTAGAAATCGTTGCTAGAATCTCTAACACTTCCAATAAAACACTACAGAAAATTCATTAATTTTTAGAAAAGTTTGGATAGGTGAGATATAAAACAAAATACCAAAAATGCTAAAAAAATAAAAAAGAAACAGTAAACGATGGAATTTGTTTTGAAATTTTGGATTTTAAATATCTCAATTTTTTTTGAAAAAAAAAACCATAGTTTTGAAGAATTTTTTGATAAAATCTCGTATCAATATAATAAAACAACACAAAAATTTTAAATTTTTTTGAAAACCATAGACAGGTAAACTAGAAAAAAGAGATGTCAAAAATACTAAAAAATTAAAAAAGCAAATAGTAAACGATGAAATTCTGAAAATGTTTTGTGTTTAAGGTATCTCTATTTTTTTCATAAAAATTCAAGAATTTTCTAGAATTCTCTGATAAAATCTATAATCCGTACAATAAAGCACCACAAAAATGTTTAGAATTTTTTGACAAGTTTGGATAGGTGAAATAGGGAAAAAAGATGACCAAAACGCTAAAAGAATAAAAAAAACAAATAGTCAATGATGGAATTTATGAACAATTTTGGATTTCAAATGTCTATATTTTTTTTAAAAATATTCCATGATTTTCCAAAATTCTTTGATAAAATCTCTAATCCATAAAATAAAAAAACATAAAAATTTCTAGCATTTTTTGACAAGTACATATAGACGAAATTGAAAATAAAATGTCAAAAATAATAAAAAAATAAAAAAACAAATAGTAAACCGCAAAATTTTGAAAAAAAAGATATTTCACATATCAATATTTTCTTTAAAACAACTTTTAGAATTTTCCAGAAATCGTTGGTAAAATCTCTAACCCGTCCAATAAAATACCACAAAAAATTCCATAATTATTGGACAAGTTTGGGTACGTGAAATAGCATACAAAATGCCAAAAATGCTTAAAAAATGAAAAAGAAATAGTAAACGATAGAATTTTGTTGAAATTTCAGATTTCAAATATCTCAATTTTTTTTTATACAATCTCGGATCTATATAATAAAACAACACAAAAATTTTACAATTTTTGCGAAAACCATAGACAGGTAAAATAGAAAAAAAGATGTCAAAAATACTAAAAAATTAAAAAAGTAAATAGTAAATGATCGAATTCTGAAAATGTTTTGTATATAAATTATCTCTATGTTTTCTAATAAAAATTCAAGAATTTTCCAGAATTCTCTGATAAATCTATAATCCATACAATAAAGCACCACAAAAATATATAGAATTTTTTGACAAGTTTGAATAGGTGAAATAGGAAAAAAAGATTACCAAAATGCTAAAAGAATAAAAAAAACAAATAGTAAACGATGGAATTTATGAAGAATTTTGGATTTCAAATTTCTATATTTTTTTGAAAAATATTCCATGATCTTCCAAAATTCTTTGATAAAATCTCTAATCCATAAAATAAAATAAAAAATAAAAATTTCTAGCATTTTTTGACAAGTACAAATAATTTTTTTTTTGATAAAATCTCGGATCCATACAATAAAACAACACAAAAATTTACAATTTTTTTGAAACCCATAGACAGGTAAAATAGAAAAAAAGATGTCAAAAATACTAAAAAATTAGAAAAGCAAACAGTAAACGATGGAATTCTGAAAATGTTTTGTATTTAAAGTATCTGTTTCAAATGTCTATGTTTTTTTAGAAAAATATTCCATAATTTTCCAAAATTCTTTGATAAAATCTCTAATCCATAAAATTAAAAAACCGAAAAATTTCTAGAATTTTTTGACAAGTACAAATAGTGGAAATTGAAATAAAATGTCAAAAATAATAAAAAATAAAAAAAGAAAGAGTAAGATGCAGAATTTTAGAAAAAAAATTATTTCACATATCAATATTTTTCTAAAAGAACTTTTAGAATTTTCCAGAAATCATTGGTAAAATGTCTAACCCTTCCAATAAAACACTACAAAAAATTCCATAATTTTTGGACAAGTTTGGATAGATAAAATAGAAAACAAAATGCCAGAAATGCTAAAAAATTAAAAACAAAATAGTAAACGATGGCATTTTGTTGATATTATAGATTTCAAATATCTCAATTTTTTTTGACAAATAAACCATAGCTTGGCAGAAGTTTTTGATAAAATCTCGGATCCATACAATAAAACAACACAAAAATTTTAAATTTTTCTTGAAAATCATAGACAGGTAAAATAGAAAAAAATATGTCAAAAATAGTAAAAAATTAAAAAAGCAAATAGTAAATGATGAAATTTTGAAAATGTTTTGTATTTAAAGTATCTCTATTTTTTTTAATAAAAATTCAGGAATTTTCCAGAATTCTCTGATAAAATCTATAATCCGTACAATAAAGCACCACAAAAATGTTTAGAATTTTTTTACAAGTTTGGATAGGTGAAAAAGGAAAAAAATATTACCAAAATGCTAAAAAAAAATAGTAAACATTGGAATTTATGAAGAATTTTGGATGTCAAATGTCTGTATTTTTTAGAAAAATATTCCATGATTTTCCAAAATTCCTTGATAAAATCTCTAGTACATAAAATAAAAAAACATAAAAACATCTAGAATTTTTTCAGAAGTACATATAGACGAAATTGACAATAAAATGTCAAAAATTATAAAAAAATAAAAAAAAACAAATACTAATCCGCAGAATTTTGAAAAAAAATTATTTTACATATATATATTTTTTTTAAAAGAACTTTTAGAATTTTCTAGAAATCGTTGCTAGAATCTCTAACACTTCCAATAAAACACTACAGAAAATTCATTAATTTTTAGAAAAGTTTGGATAGGTGAGATATAAAACAAAATACCAAAAATGCTAAAAAAATAAAAAAGAAACAGTAAACGATGGAATTTGTTTTGAAATTTTGGATTTTAAATATCTCAATTTTTTTTGAAAAAAAAAACCATAGTTTTGAAGAATTTTTTGATAAAATCTCGTATCAATATAATAAAACAACACAAAAATTTTAAATTTTTTTGAAAACCATAGACAGGTAAACTAGAAAAAAGAGATGTCAAAAATACTAAAAAATTAAAAAAGCAAATAGTAAACGATGAAATTCTGAAAATGTTTTGTGTTTAAGGTATCTCTATTTTTTTCATAAAAATTCAAGAATTTTCTAGAATTCTCTGATAAAATTTATAATCCGTACAATAAAGCACCACAAAAATGTTTAGAATTTTTTTACAAGTTTGGATAGGTGAAAAAGGAAAAAAATATTACCAAAATGCTAAAAAAATAAAAAAACAAATAGTAAACATTGGAATTTATGAAGAATTTTGGATTTCAAATGTCTGTATCTTTTAGAAAAATATTCCATGATTTTCCAAAATTCTTTGATAAAATATCTAGTCCATAAAATAAAAAAACATAAAACTATCTAGAATTTTTTCACAAGTACATATAGACGAAATTGACAATAAAATGTCAAAAATTAAAAAAAAATAAAAAAAATCAAATACTAAGCCGCAGAATTTTGAAAAAAAAATTATTTTCCATATATATATTTTTTTAAAAGAACTTTTAGAATTTTCTAGAAATTGTTGCTAGAATCTCTAACCCTTCCAATAAAACACTACAGAAAATTCATTAATTTTTAGAAAAGTTTGGATAGGTGAGATAGAAAACAAAATACCAAAAATGCTAAAAAAATAAAAAAGAAACAGTAAACGATGGATTTTGTTTTGAAATTTTGGATTTTAAATATCTCAATTGTTTTTGAAAAAAAAAACCATAGTTTTGAAGAATTTTTTGATAAAATCTCGGATCAATACAATAAAACAACACAAAAATTTTAAAATTTTTTGAAAACCATAGACAGGTAAACTAGAAAAAAACGATGTCAAAAATACTAAAAAATTAGAAAAGCAAATAGTAAACGATGAAATTCTGAAAATGTTTTGTATTTAAGGTATCTCTATTTTTTTAATAAAAATTCAAGAATTTTCCAGAATTCTCTGATAAAATCTATAATCCGTACAATAAAGCACCACAAAAATGTTTAGAAGTGTTTTACAAGTTTGGAGAGGTGAAAAAGGAAAAAAATATTACCAAAATGCTAAAAAAATAAAAAAAATAGTAAACATTGGAATTTATGAAGAATTTTGGATTTCAAATGTCTATATTTTTTAGAAAAATATTTCATGATTTTCCAAAATTCTTTGATAAAATCTCTAGTCCATAAAATAAAAAAAACATAAAACTATCTAGAATTTTTTCACAAGTACATATAGACGAAATTGACAATAAAATGTCAAAAATTATAAAAAAAAAAACAAATACTAAACCGCAGAATTTTGAAAAAAAAATTATTTTACATATATATAGTTTTTTTTAAAAGAACTTTTAGAATTTTCTAGAAATTGTTGCTAGAATCTCTAACCCTTCCAGTAAAACACTACAGAAAATTCCATAATTTTTAGAAAAGTTTGGATAGGTGAGATGGAAAACAAAATACCAAAAATGCTAAAAAAATATAAAAGAAACAGTAAATGATGGAATTTGTTTTGAAATTTTGGATTTCAAATATCTCAATTTTTTTTAAAAAAAAACCATAGTTTTGAAGAATTTTTTGATAAAATCTCGGATCCATACAATAAAACAACACAAAAATTTTAAATTTTTTTGAAAACCATAGACAGGTATTCTAGAAAAAAAAAAGATGTCAAAAATACTAAAAAATTAAAAAAGCCAATAGTAAACGATGGAATTCTGAAAATGTTTTGTATTTAAGTATCTCTATTTTTTTAATAAAAAATCAAGAATTTTCCAGAATTCTCTGATAAAATCTATAATCCGTACAATAAAGCACCACAAAAATGTTTAGAATTTTTTTACAAGTTTGGATGGGTGAAATAGGATGAAAAGATTTCCAAAATGCTAAAAAAATAAAAAAAAACAAATAGTAAACAATGGAATTTATGAAGAATTTTGGATTTCGAATGTCTGTATTTTTTAGAAAAGTATTCCATGATTTTTCAAAATTCTTTGATAAAATCTCTAATCCATAATATATAAAAACATAAAAATTTCTATAATTTTTTGACAAGTACAAATACAGGAAATTGAAAATAAAATGTCAAAAATTATAAAAAAAATAAAAAACAAATGGTAAACCGTAAAATTTTGAAAAAAAAAATATTTCAAATATCTATATTTTTTTTAAATGAACTTTTAGAATTTTTCAGAAATCGTTGCTAAAATCTCTAACCCTTCCAATAAAACACTACAGAAAATTCCATAATTTTTGGACAAGTTTGGATAGGTGAAATAGAAAACAAAATTGTAAGAAACTGTGTTGGCTGAAATACAAGAGGGGGGGAGTGAATTGGATTTCAAAATCTTTTGTCAATAACTTTTTTTTTTTCTTTTAGAAAAAGCAAGTCAGTTTGATAAACTGAATCTTTATTGACTTTACTGAGCAAAGAAGCCGAATGAATCAGTAAACAAAATACAATCCAGTCTCAGTACAAAGCAGCAAACAAAACAGTTTTATTAGAATTCAATTGTAAGTACGAAAGCAGTACAGTTTACTACACAAAAACAAAATAGAAGTTAACCACACAGAATGAATTAATCAACTCCGATTCAATCAACAGTTCGAATTATAATGAATCAATCAAGAAATAAAATTCTTTTTATTAAAGACACACTTATTAAAAGATGTTTAAGTCTTAAATCAATTATAGTTCAATTATAGATTTTGAAAACAGTTTTATACAGTGAAAAATTTGATTTTCTGGAAAAACTAACTGATTAATAGTAAATCCAGCAAATTTCAAAACTGCAAATTTACAGGAAACTAATGTACTGGTTATTAATAGATTCAAAGCAGTTTGGATTAGACTGAGTTAAAATGGAATAAATGATTTTAAGTTGTTACTGAAAATGCTTTCAGAAAATGATGAAGTTATTCAATTAGAAAGATTCACTTAATTCAGAAAATTCAAGAAAATCAGCAAGAATTAGCAAGAACAGTAAAGTGAGAGAGAAGGAGAGAATCAGGACACAGTAGATTTTTATACTGGTTCACCCAACAATCGGGCTACGTCCAGTCCCTCACACACAGTAAGGATTTCACTAAACTGATCAACCTGATCCAGTTTACAACACTTGCCTACAGCAAGACGACACTGCACTTTGCAGCCAACCGCTGCTAACCCTACAGCAGAACAAGAAACACCACAGAATCCACTATGTGCTTCAAGAACTCCCTTGTTGAAACCCATAACAAGTAACGTTATACAGAGTCCACTGTATAACTCAGAAATGTCTCACTGCAACTCGCAGTAGACCACTGCTGATCCCACAACAGAACAGGAAACCACACAGAAATCCACTGTGTGTTTCACGAAGACCCTTGCTGATACCCTGTACAGAGCCCACTGTACAGAATAGAATTACCAACCCAGGCAATTCAAGAACGCAGTAGAAATTTCAATACAGATGAAGGAAGAACACAGTTACTGCAATACAAGCACTTCTATACAAAGAATGACAAAAGTAATAAGGAAGAGTATAGAAGGCTTAGTCTTGATGATCGAATCAGCAAAGAACTGTCTCAGTCAAATGATAGCTCCAGCAGCAGTTCAAGAAAACAGTTCTTGATGAAAAACTTCGATTGATCTTTGATCACAAGACTCACGGGCACATTTGCTCTCTTTGAAATCTCAAAAATTCTTGCTCAGAAAATGTTTTGAATGTTTTTTGTAACTTTCAAAGTTTTCGCGCCAGCTTTTATAAACAACTGTCATTTATAAATTCAGTCGATTGATTCTTCAAATAGTCGACTATTTTTCTCCAGTTAGTTAAAATAGTTGCTTAAAACGCAAGTTTTGATTTTAATGATTTTTTCAAAACTTTTGTTAATTCAGAAAATATATGTGGAGCTTATCATTGATTGAGATTGCATGCATCACTGATTAGACCTCAAGCTTACCCCACAACACACATTCCTAAGTTCTAGACCAAGTCTTCAATCTTCATGAAGTCTTCATGCATTCCTCATATGATCATAAGGTCTTGAACATCTTCACTTGGTTGGCTTCATTAAATCATCACAGTAGCCCACTATTGCTAAAAATGCCAAAAATGCTAAAAAACTAAAAACGAAATAGCAAACAATAGAATTTTGTTGAAATTTTGGATTTCAAATATCTCAATTTTTTTTGAAAAAAAACCCAGAGTTTTCCAGAATTTTTTGATAAAATCTCGGATCCATACAATAAAACAACACAAAAATTTTAAATTTTTTTAAAAACCAGAGACAGGTAAACTAGAAAAAAAAGATGTCAAAAATACTAAAAAATTAAAGAAGCAAATAGTAAACGATGGAATTCTGAAAATGTTTTGTATTTTAAATATCTATTTTTTTTAATAAAAATTCAAGAATTTTCCAGAATTCTCTGATAAAATCTGTACAATAAATCACTACAAAAATGTTTGGAATTTTTTGACAAGTTCTGATAGGTGAAATAGGAAAAAAAGATTACCAAAATGCTAGAAAAATAAAAAAAACAAATAGTAAACGATGGAATTTATGAAGAATTTTAGATTTCAAATGTCTATATCTTTTAGAAAAGTATTCCATGATTTTCCAAAATTCTTTGATAAAATCTCTAATCCATAAAATGAAAAAACATAAAAATATCTAGAATTTTTTCACAAGTACAGATAGATGAAATTGAAAATAAAATGTCAACAATAATAAAAAAAATAAAAAAAACAAATAGTAAACCACAGAATTTTGAAAAAAAATTATTGTGGATATTTATATTTTTTTTAAAAGAACTTTTAGAATTTTCCAGAAATCGTTGGTAAAATCTCTAACCCTTCCAATAAAACATTACCAAAAATTCCATAATTTTTGGACAAGTTTGGATAGGTTAAATAGGAAACAAAATACCAAAAATGCTAAAAGAATAAAAAAGAAACAGTAAACGATGGAATTTGTTTTGAAATTTTGGATTTCAAATATCTTAATTTTTTTTGAAAAAAAAAACCATAGTTTTGCAGAATTTTTTGATATAATCTCGGATCCATACAATAAAACAACATAGAAATGTTACTTTTTTTTTTGAAAACCATAGACAGGTAACCTAGAAAAAAAAGATGTCAAAAATACTAAAAAATTAAAAAAGCAAATAGTAAACGATGAAATTCTTAAAATGTTTTGTATTTAAAGTATCTCTATTTTTTTAATAAAAATTCAAGAATTTTCCAGAATTCTCTAATAAAATCTATAATCCGTACAATAAAGCGCCACAAAAATGTTTTGAATTTTTTGAAAAGTTTAGATAGGTGAAATAGGAACAAAAGATTACCAAAACGCTAAAAAATTAAAAAAAAACAAATAGTAAACGATGGAATTTATGAAGTATTTTGGATTTCAAATGTCTGTATTTTTTAGAAAAGTACTCCATGAGTTTTTAAAATTCTTTGATAAAATCTCTATTCCATAACATAAAAAAACATAAAAATATCTAGAATTTTTTCACAAGTATATATATACGAAATTGAAAATAAAATGTCAAAAATAATAAAAAAGTAAAAAAAACAAATAGTAAACTGCAGAATTTTGATAAAAATTATTTTACATATCTATATTTTTTTATACAAGAACTTTAGAATTTTCTAGAAATCATGTGTAAAATCTCTAACCCTTCCAATAAAACACTACAAAAAATTCCATAATTTTTGGACAAGTTTGGATAGGTGAAATAGGAAACAAAATACCAAAAATCCTAAAAAAATAAAAAAGAAACAGTAAACGATGGAATTTTGTTGAAATTTTGGTTTTCAAATATGTCAATTTTTTTTGAAAAAAAACCATAGTTTTGTATAACTTTTTGATAAAATCTCGGATCCATATAATAAAACAACACAAAAATTTTCAATTATTTTTAAAACTATAAGCAGGTAAAATAGAAAAAAAGATGTCAAAAATACTAAAAAATTAAAAAAGCAAATAGTAAACGATGGAATTCTGAAAATGTTTTGTATTTAAAATATCTGTATTTTTTTAATAAAAATTCAAGAATTTCCAGAATTCTCTGATAAAATCTATAATCTGTACAATAAATCACCACAAAAATGCTTAGAATTTTTTGACAAGTTCTGATAGGTGAAATAGGAAAAAAAAATTACCAAAATGCTAGAAAAATAAAAAAAAGAAATAGTAAACGATAGAATTTATGAAGAATTTTGGATTTCAAATGTCTATATTTTTTAGAAAAGTATTCCATGATTTTCCAAAATTCTTTGATAAAATCTCTAATCTATAAAATAAAAAAACAAAAAATATCTAGAATTTTTTCACAAGTACAGATAGACGAACTTGAAAATAAAATGTCAAAAATAAAAAAAATAAAAAAAACAGATAGTAAACCGCATAATTTTGAAAAAAAAAATTATTGTACATATTTATATTTTTTTTAAAGAACTTTTAGAATTTTCCAGAAATCGTTGGTAAGATCTCTAACCCTTCCAATAAAACACTACAAAAAATTCCATAATTTTTGGACAAGTTTGGATAGGTGAAATAGGAAACAAAATACCAGAAATGCTAAAAGAATAAAAAAGAAATAGTAAACGATGGAATTTGTTTTGAAATTTTGGATTTCAAATATCTCAATTTTTTTTGAAAAAGAAAACCATAGTTTTGCAGAATTTTTCGATAAAATCTCGGATCCATACAATAAAACAATACAAAATTTTTTAATTTTTTTGAAAACCATAGATAGGTAAACTAGAAAAAAATGATGTCTAAAATACTAAAATATTAAAAAAGAAATACTAAACGATAGAATTCTGAAAATGTTTTGTATTTAAAGTATCTATATTTTTTTAATAAAAATTCAAGAATTTTCCAGAATTCTCTGATGAACTCTATAATGCGTACAAGAAATCACCACAAAAAATGTTTAGAATTTTTTGACAAGTTTGGATAGGTGAAATAGGAAAAAAAGATTACCAAAATGCTAAAAAAATAAAAAAAAACAAATAGTAAACCATGGAATTTATGAAGAATTTTGGATTTCAAATGTCTGTATTTTTTAGAAAAATATTCCATGATTTTCCAAAATTCTTTGATAAAATCTTTAATCCATAAAATAAAAAAAGATAAAAATATCTAGAATTTTTTCACAAGTACATATGGACGAAATTGACAATAAACAATAATAAAAGAGTAAAAAGAACAAATAGTAAACTGCAGAATTTTGAAAAAAAAATATTTTACACATCTATATTTTTTTAAAAGAACTTTTAGATTTTTCCAGAAATCGTGTGTAAAATCTCTAACCCTTCCAATAAAACACTAAAAAAAATTTCATAATTATTGGACAAGTTTGGATAGGTGAAATAAAAAACAAAATACCAAAAATGCTAAAAAAATAAAAAAGAAATAGTAAACGATGGATTTTCGTTGAAATTTTGATTTTCAAATATCTCAAGTTTTTTTGAAAAAAAATCATAGTTCTGGAAAATTTATTGATAAAATCTCAGATCAATACAATAAAACAACACAAAAATTTTAATTTTTTTTGACAACCATAGACAGGTAAAATAGAAAAAAAAAAAGGATGTCAAAAATACTAAAAAATTAAAAAAGCAAATAGTAAACAATGAAATTCTGAAAATGTTTTGTATTTAAAGTATCTCTATTTTTTTAATAAAAATTCAAGAATTTTCCAGAATTCTCTAATAAATTCTATAATCCGTACAATACAGCACCACAAAAATGTTTTGAATTTTTTGACAAGTTTAGATAGGTGAAATAGGAAAAAAAGATTACAAAAATGCTAAAAAATTAACTAAAAACAAATAGTAAACGATGGAATTTATGAAGAATTTTGGATTTCAAATGTCTATATTTTTTAGAAAAGTACTCCATGATTTTTCAAAATTCTTTGATAAAATCTCTAATACATAAAATAAAAAAAAATATCTAGAATTTTTTCACAAGTACATATAGAAGAAATTGAAAATAAAATATCAAAAATAATAAAAAAGTAAAAAAAAAACAAATAGTAAACCGCAGAATTTTGAAAAAAAATTATTTTACATATCTATAGTTTTTTTTAAAACAACTTTTAGAATTTTCCAGAAATCGTGTGTAAAATCTCTAACCCTTCCAATAAAACACTACAAAAAATTTCATAATTTTTGGACAAGTTTGGATAGGTGAAATAGGAAACCAAATACCAAAAATGCTAAAAAAATAAAAAAGAAATAGTAAACGATGGATTTTTGTTGAAATTTTTGATTTCAAATATCTCAATTTTTTTTTTGAAAAAAAAAGCCATAGTTTTGCAGAATTTTTTGATAAAATCTTGGATCCATACAATAAAACAACACAAAAATTTTAAATTTTTTTTTGAAAACCATAGATAGGTAAAATGAAAAAAAAAAGGTGTCAAAAATACTAAAAAATTAAAAAAGCGAATAGTAAACGATGAAATTCTGAAAATGTTTTGTATTTAAAGTATCTCTATTTTTTTAATAAAAATTCAAGAATTTTCCAGAATTCTCTAATAAATTATATAATCCGTACAATACAGCACCACAAAAATGTTTTGAATTTTTTGACCAGTTTAGATAGGTGAAATAGGAAACAAAATACCAAAAATGCTAAAAAAATAAAAAAGAAACAGTAAACGATGGAATTTTGTTGAAATTTTGGTTTTCAAGTACCTCAATTTTTTTTCAAAAAAACCATAGTTTTGTATAACTTTTTGATAAAATCTCGAATCCATACAATAAAACAACACAAAAATTTTAAATTATTTTTAAAACCATAAACAGATAAAATAGAAAAAAAAAGGTGTCAAAAATACTAAGAAATTAGAAAAGAAAATAGTAAACGATGGAATTCTGAAAATGTTTTGTATTTAAAATATCTCTATTTTTTAATAAAAAATCAAGAATTTTCCAGAATTCTCTGATAAAATCTATAATCCGTACAATAAATCACCACAAAAATGTTTAGCATTTTTTGACAAGTTTGGATAGGTGAAATAGGGAAAAATGATTACCAAAATGCTAAAAGAATAAAATAAAAATAGTAAACGATGAAATTTATGAAGAATTTTGGATATCAAATGTTAATATTTTTTAGAAAAATATTCCATGATTCTCCAAAATTCTTTGATAAAATCTTTAATCCATAAAATAAAAAAACATAAAAATATCTAGAATTTTTTCACAAGTACATATAGACGAAATGAAAATAAAATGTCAAAAATAATAAAAAAATAAAAAAAAAACAAATTTTGATTTCAAATATCTCAATTTTTTTTGAAAACAAAAATCATAGTTTTTCAGAATTTTTTGATAAAATCTCGGATCTATACAATAAAACAACACAAAAATTTTAAATTCTTTTTGAAAACCATAGACAAGTAAAATAGAAAAAAAAAAGATGTCAAAAATACTAAAAAATTAAAAAAGTAAATAGTAAACGATGGAATTCTGAAAATGTTTTGTATTTAAAGTATCTCTATTTTTTTAATAAAAATTCAAGAATTTTCCAGAATTCTCTGATAAAATCTATAATCCGTACAATAAAGTAGCACAAAAATTTTGAGAACTTTTTTACAAGTTTGGATAGGTGAAATAGGAAAAAAATATTACCAAAATGCTAAAAATATAAAAAAACAACAAATAGTAAACAATGGAATTTATGAAGAATTTTTAATTTCAAATGTCTGTATTTTTTAGAAAAGTATTCCATGATTTTTCAAAATTCTTTGATAAAGTCTCTAATCCATAATATATAAAAACATAAAAATTTCTATAATTTTTTGACAAGTACAGATAGAGGAAATTGAAAATAAAATGTCACAATTTATAAAAAAAATAAAAAAACAAATAGTAAATCGTAGAATTTTGAAAAAAAAAATTGTTTCAAATATCTATATTTTTTTTAAATTGTTTCCAATAAAACACTACAAAAAATTCCATAATTTTTGGAAAAGTTTGGCTAGGTGAAATACAAAACAAAATGCCAAAAATGATAAAAAAGTAAAAAAAAATAGTAAACGATGGAATTTTGTTGAAATTTTGTATTTCAAATATCTCAATTTTTTGATAAAATCTCGGATCTATACAATAAAACAACGCAAAAATTTTACAATTTTTTGAAAAGCATAGACATGTAAAATAGAAAAAAAAGATGTCAAAAATACTAAAAATTTAAAAAAGCAAATAGTAAACAATGGAATTATGAAAATATTTTGTATTTAAGTATCTCTATTATTTTTTAATAAAAATACAAGAATATTCCAGAATTCTCTGATAAATTCTATAATCAGTACAATAAAGCACCTAAAAAATGTTTAGAATTTTGTGTCAAGTTTGGATAGGTGAAATAGGAAAAAAAGATTACCAAAATGCTGAAAAAATAAAAAAAAATCAAATAATAAACTATAGAATTTATGAAAAAATTTAGATTCCAAATGTCTATATTTTTTAGAAAAACATTCCATGATTTTCCAAAATTCTTTGATAAAATCTGTAATCCATAAAATACAAAAGCATAAAAATTTCTAGAATTTTTTGACAAGTACAGATGGACGAAATTGAAAATAAAATGTCAAAACTAATAAAAAAAATAAAAAACCAAATAGTAAATCGCAGAATTTTGACAAAAAAAATTTTCACATCTTAGTATTTTTTTAAAGGAACTTTTATAATTTTCCAGAAATCGTTGGTAAAATCTCTAACCCTTCCAATTAAACACCACAAAAAATTCCATAATTTTTGGACAACTTTGGATAGGTGAAATAGAAAACAAAATGCCAAAAATGCTAAAATAATAAAAAAGAAATAGTAAACAATGGAATTTTGTTGAAATTTTGTATTTCAAATATATCAATTTTTTGACAAAATCTCGGATCCATACAATAAAACAACACAAAAAATTTACAATTTTTTGAAAACCATAGACATGTAAAATAGAAAAAAAAAAAGATGTCAAAAATACTAAAAGATTAAAAAAGCAAATAGTAAACAATGGAATTCTGAAAATATTTTGTATTTAAGTATCTCTATTACTTTTTAATAAAAATTCAAGAATTTTCGAGAATTCTCTGATAAATTCTATAATCCGTACAATAAACCACCACAAAAATGTTTAGAATTTTTTGACCAGTTTGGATAGGTGAAATAGGAAAAAAAGATTACCAAAATGCTGAAAAAATAAAACAAACAAATAGTAAACGATGAAATTTATGAAAAATTTTGGATTTTCAAATCTCTATATTTTTTAGAAAAATATTCCATGATTTTCCAAAATTCTTTGATAAAATCTCTAATCCATAAAGTAGAAAAACATAAAAATTTCTAGAATTTTTTGATACAAATGGACGAAATTGAAAAGAAAATGTCAAAAATAATAAAAAAATAAAAAACCAAATAGTAAACCGCAGAATTGTGATAAATTTTTTTTCACATATTAGTCTTTTTTTAAAGGAACTTTCATAATTTTCCAGAAATCGTTTGTAAAATCTCTAAGCCTTCGAATAAAACACCACAAAAAATTCCATAATTTTTTGACAAGTTTGGATAGGTGAAATAGAAAACAAAATGCCAAAAATGCTAAACAAATAAAAAAGAAATAGTAAACGATGGATTTTGTTGAAATTTTATATTTCAAATATCTCATTTTTTTGATAAAATCTGGGATCCATACAATAAAACAACACAAAAATTTTACAAATTTTTCAAAACCATAGACATGTAAAATAGAAAAAAAAAGATTTCAAAAATACTAAAAAATTAAAAAAGCAAATAGTAAATAATGGAATTGTGGAAATATTTTGTATTTAAAGTATCACTATTATTTTTTAATAAAAATTTAAGAATTTTCCAGAATTCTCTGATAAATTCTATAATCCGTACAATAAAGTACCACAAAAATGTTTAGAATTTTTTGACAAGTTTGGATAGGTGAAATAGGAAAAAAAGATTACCAAAATGCTGAAAAAGTAAAAAAATAAAAACAAATAGTGAAGATGGAATTTATGAAGAATTTTGAATTTCAAATGTCTATATTTTTTAGAAAAATATTCCATGATTTTCGAAAATTCTTTGATAAAATCTCTAATCCATAAAATAAAACAATATCAAAATTTCTAGAATTTGTTAACAAGTCCAGATAGATGAAATTGAAAATAAAATTTCAAAAATAAAAAAAATATATAGTAAACCGAAAATTTTTGAAAAAACAAATATTTCACATATCAATATTTGTTTTAAAAGAACTTTTAGAATTTTCCACGTATCGTTGTTAAAATCTCTAACCCTTCAAATAAAACACCACAAAAAATTCCATAATTTTAGGACAAGTTTGGATAGGTGAAATAGAAAACAAAATGCCAAAAATGCTAAAAAAATAAAAAAGAAATAGTAAACGATGGATTTTGTTGAAATTTTATATTTCAAATATCTCAATTTTTTGATAAAATCTCGAATCCATACAATAAAACAACACAAAAATTTTACAAATTTTTCAAAACCATAGACATGTAAAATAGAAAAAAAAATGTCAATAATACTAAAAAATTAAAAAAGCAAGTACTAAATAATGGAATTCTGAAAATATTTTGTATTTAAGTATATCTATTATTTTTTAATAAAAATTCAAGAATTTTCCAGAATTCTCTGATAAATTCTATAATCCGTACAATAATGCACCACAAAAATGTTTAGAATTTTTTGACAAGTTTGGATAGGTGAAATACGAAAAAAAGATTACCAAAATGTTGAAAAAATAAAAAAATAAAAAGAGTAAACGTTGGAATTTATAAAAAATTTTGGATTTCAAATGTCTATATTTTTTAGAAAATATTCCATGATTTTCCAAAATTCTTTGATAAAATCTCTAATCCATAAAATAAAACAATATCAAAACTTCTAGAATTTGTTGACAAGTCCACATAGATGAAATTGAAAATAAAATGTCCAAAATAAAAAAAAAACATATAGTAAACCGAAATTTTTTGAAAAAACAAATATTTCACATATCAATATTTGTTTTAAAAGAACTTTGAGAATTGTCCACGTATCGTTGTTAAAATCTCTAACCCTTCAAATAAAACACCACAAAAAATTCCATAATTTTAGGACAAGTTTGGATAGGTGAAATAGAAAACAAAATGCCAAAAATGCTAAAAAAATAAAAAAGAAATAGTAAACGATGGATTTTGTTGAAATTTTATATTTCAAATATCTCAATTTTTTGATAAAATCTCGAATCCATACAATAAAACAACACAAAAATTTTACA
>Ga0209489_105924_pt1 | contig 20405 bp, 11 predicted proteins | sample SiratrowhiteBW_FD_187527 | JGI IMG/M metagenome (GOLD analysis project Ga0209489, IMG submission 187527) | Root nodule microbial communities of legume samples collected from California, USA - Siratro white BW (SPAdes) (version 2) | ecosystem: Host-associated > Plants > Roots > Nodule | place...
CAAGATTTGCATTCATCAACTAAAACTGTAACTGGACTGTGTTTACTCAGTCTATTCAGTGATCTTAATACTTACTGTCTTGACTGTTTGGAATCTGTCTATTCTGAATTTAATCTCAGTTTAATATCTGTTTCTTGTTCAAGAAGTATTCTTTAAAAGAAAGACTTTGAATTACTGAAACTGGTTCTGAATAGCAGTTGACCAGTTTACTGGGTTTCTTAATTCTTACTAATTCAGTGTGCTTAACTGAACTGCTTCCGCTTTTACTATAATCAATTCTGTATAAAGAAATAAAATACTGATATATTTGTTTGGAGTATTGAATTGTATTATTACTGAACTGGGTTCTGAATTGACTCTTGATTCTGCTTACTGTTTCATGCAACTGTTCTGATTCAGTAAATTCAAATAAAGATCCAGTCTGTGAAACAGAATTGCATTTTACTGAAAAATATCAAATTGTTTCAAAAAGTTTTGAAATCCAATTCACCCCCCCCCCTCTTGTATTTCAGCCAAAACAGTTTCCAACACTTTTAGTCTTCCTTGTAGTCTTGGAGACGAGTTTGTATCACTTAACCCATTTAAGGAGTTTTTTGAGTAAAAAATTATGACATAAGCATTAAGGTTAAGAATCAATAATAAGACTTGAGGTATGAATATTGCACCATCAATAAAAGAAAACTAAAGTCTCACATCGCTTAGGAGTCAATATTAATAATAGTTTATCCTCTCCTTTCTTAACCAGATGATATATCTTTTAAGACCAAAACTGCGATAAAATTGAGTATGGACTTTAAAGAAAATAATACGTTGAATATAGTGGTTAACCTTAACAATATTATTTTAACAAATTTGAAATTGAAATACATATTTTGATAACGTGGGACTTTTTAAGTGTATTAGAATAAGTCCTCGAATTGATGGTTAAGGAATATGAGAGTATTGGAAATTCCCTTTTATTTCCATAAACAAAATCACTGACTTCAAGTTAGCTAAGATTAAGATAACATCCTTAAAGTCATTCACTATATTTGAAGTATTTAAAATATTATTTTATAAAGGGTGTTCATTCTGTCAAATAACCAAACAATTCAATCTCACTAAAATAAATTAGGTTAAGATTGCTTGTGATTGTTACACTTACACAGTGTATCTACACATACTTTATGCATGTTGTTGTGGACGGGTCTTCTTCTGTATGCACGTGTTTTCTCTTGTATATAACAACGTGACCACTGTTATCCGAGAAGGGTTCTAATATCAGTAAAATACGTTCACTTAAAAAATATAACATTTTGTGACAAAATATTAGTGATAAATATAATTTTTGTCACTATTAATATATTAATTGTGACAATACTTTTATTTATCACAAATACTACTTATTGAATTGGTTTGTCAAACTCTTATGATAAAGAAGAACCTCTATACAGAAGCCTTGTCTTTTGGTCAAATAAAAAAAAAAAGGTTCATGTCTATTTACAACAGACAGTACAAATAGTAATTGATGTGATTTGTACATAAATCAAACATTATGATACTAGAACTAGAATTTCTATTTTCTTTAGTTGAATATCTTCTTTTATTCGATTTTTTGAATTGTTTATTTGACAATAGTTGATGCTAGTCACAATAGAAATTTCAACAAACTTAGTCAATGAGCTATAATGAGTTATAAAGATCTATCTATAGATAAAAAAATACACAAATAAGATAAGAACATTTTATGTAAGGAGTATGTTGATTATATAGAAAGTAAGAGGCAACAATCTTTTTCATGACAAATTTTAAAAAAGTCACAAATATTATTCAGAATAATGACAAAAATTAAAAAATGTCACAATATTCATATTTAAAAATTACACATTAATGCATATAAATTAATAATGATCACATAATATAAGACACCATATAATAATATTTTTAATTTATATTACTAGAGTTTTTTTTTTAAAAGTACTAAATTTGTTCTACTTTAGAGTTCAACCCATAACCTTTTGTTAAAAGAGAAACTATAAATATTTTATTATCTATTTAGACCTTTATACTTTTTTATTATGGTATTAATAATATTCACTTCAAATTTATTTTTATTGTGTCATTTTAAAATTACAATAATATTTATGTCATAAATTCATTTAAATTTATGTTTTTTTTTCATAAGATAAAATTAATTTAAATTTATGTTTTTTTCACAAGACACTAATATTTTTGTAATTATGCAAGATATTAAATTTATTATTATTTTGTATATTAGTTTTGATTATTTTTTTTAATTTGTCACATTCAATAAAAATACAAAATATACATGTCACAAATAATTATTTATTAATATAAAATATCACATGATAAAATTATTTTTCTTTTAATAAAAGTATAATTGATAAAAATTTATTTAATGCATATAAATTAATAATGATTATATAACATAAAATATAATATAATTATATGTTTAATTATTATATTACTAACACTATTTTAAAAAAATACTAAATTTGTCTAACTTTAGAGTTCAATCTTTAACCTTTTGTTAAAAATTTAATTATGGTCCAACTATGCCACTTTACAATTATGCATTTTTTTTTTAATTTTTTGTCCATATACTTGTACTTTTATACTTTTTATTATGATATTAATAAATAATATATTCACTTTAAATTAAATTTATTATTTGAATTTAACATATAAAATTTAAATTATCTAAACTATTCTCTCTGTATATATAAATATAAAAGTAAATAATAGTTATATATATATATATATATATATATATATATATATATATATATATATATATATAAATGAATGGAAATAAAAAATAGATATGATAAATTTAAATATAGATTATTGAAAAAATATAAGTAACTAATAACAAAGTTTGTTTTGCAAACTGATATAAAACAATAATCAATTTTCTATCACTATCATCTTCATCAATAATATTATTTTCTTCATCTATGAAATCAATACTTGCATCATCACTTTCTTCATCGTCGTTCTAGTCAATAACTGTCGTATACATCATTGGATTTCCATTAGTTGTAGTTTGGGCTAAGTCACTTCTATCCAATGAAAACCCATGTTCATTATCTGACGCATTAAATGTAAATAAAATTGAGCCAATGTCTTTGTTTTCTTGACATGCTTCATTTGTATCTTCTTCTGGCATATCATACCAATCTTGAGACTTTGTTTTCACTACTACTAGCCAATTAGGGTCTTTGGTATCTACTTTGGAGTCAAATCAAACATGGGAGACGGTTCTTCTTCCCAAGAACAAAACTGTCGTAGGGACCTTTTTCGACAAGTGTACCGAGTCAAAAGTAATATAGATTTATAAAGTAAGGATGTTGATCCCACAGAGAACTGTTTTGCTATTAAATCTCAAGTTCACGACTCACTAAGCAAATAAAAGTTTCAAGATGATTTGATTATAATTTGAATTGATAAATAATAAAGACAATTAAAGAATAAATAGTGATTATAAAAAGAAGTTTTCAAGATCTAGAAAGACTCTGGGATTGAACTTCATCTATCTCCCTCATTCATATTTTGGATTTGATAAAAACATACAATATCTGTAATACTCACTATTGATGCACATATAAAAATCATTCACACCGATTCCTCTGATATGAAATTCATAAGATACTTTCCTAAACACTGATCCCTCGGCTGTTTAGTAAATTACCCAACATTAAGAACAGATGTTATAAGCAATCAATACACGGAAATCTATCCCTAATATTCCAATATATTAAGTATTTTCATCTAGGTCAAAAACTCAAAAGTACTTCCCAGTTAAATTTAAGAATCAAAATCAAGACTCTATTAATCAGATAAAATCTAGCATTAAACATAAGATGATACCAATTGAGTAGAAAATGAATATTATACATAAAAATCACCAAATATGAATGAGTTCAAAAGATTACATTCAACCCCAAAGATAAAGAATTTAGCTACCCATGGTAGCCATTACAAATCAATGAAAGGAAGATTGTAAGAGAAGAAGAGAATCTTGATTCTAGTCGTCTGCCTCCGTCCTCAAGGTCTTGATGCCTCACAAAACCCTAAAAATCTCTTTTTAAACTTGGTTTTGGGCCTAGCTTAAGTGACTTTTCTCTTGGGCTTTTTTTCTATTTTAAACTTTTTATTTCTTTTCTTCATGAATCTTTCAATCTATCATTTTCTTCATTCTTTTATACTTGAAATTTCACAATAATTGAGATTAAACGATTTCCTTTAACTCAGGACTCAAAACATAAATTTAGATCCAAAAAACTCTCTAAAATTGGGAGTAATTACTATTTTAGATAACACTTAAACCCATAAGTACTCAAGCTTGCTCATGTATAAAAACACTCAAAATTGGTACTTATTAGTAGGTTGTAAATGGGTATTCAAAATAAAGTATAATGCTGACGGGATTGTTGAAAGATATAAAGCAAGATTAGTGAGGGATACACACAAACAGAGGGCATTGACTACCTTGAAACTTTTTATCCAGTAGCAAAGATGACCACTATAAGGTTACTTCTTTCTTTAGCCTTTATATATAACTCGGAGTTAAAACAGTTAGACATAAATAATGCCTTCTTACATGGAGAGTTGAAAGAAGATGTATACATGGTTGCTCCGCCTGGATTGACTTCTATTCTACCAGGACAAGTTTGTAAATTAAAAAAGCTTTATATGGTCTTAAGCAAGCTGGTAGGAGTGGTTTGCAAAATTGTTATCCTTTTTTATTTTTGTGGGGTGCATTCATGGAAAACTCAGGTTATATCACATGCGATTCAAATAACATGCAAGATTGTAGAACAGTGATATATAGTACAGATTGTCAAATAAAATCTTAAAAGATGTTTGTGTGATCGCGATTTTCTTTCTTGATTGCTGCCTACACAAAGATTCATCTTATGGGGTGGATGTATTCAATTCATACCATTTTGTTGTGTGGGTTGTCAATGATAACACCACTCAGTCAAAACTAATTAAAATTAATGCAATTAAAATTCAAACTAAATTTAAAATTCTCTTAAAAATTAGGACTCTTTTTTTTATTCACTGCTCACCTTCTTAATAACATCAATTAAAATAAAACTAAATTAAAGCACTTCTAATGTGCATGTCTTATTATTATTTTTAAATATCTTTCAAACACTTTCTTTTTATTTTCTTTACTGATAATATATATATATATATATATATATATATATATATATATATATATATATATATATATAATACTTTGAAAAAGTAAAATATATTATTTGTATTACGATATCACCATTTATAAATTTGCAAGCTTTTCAAGATTTTACCATAATCTTGATTTTAACTACTTTTATTTTATTAATTTAATATTTAATAATATAATAATGTACTATATTAAAGGAAAATTCTACTTTAACATTGCTGTTGGTGAATTAGTCTATTTAACATCCACTTATTTTAATAAAATACCATAAAACTGTTAGTATTCTCACAATACTAAAGAATTTGATGAAGCCATGCAAGACATGCCTAGCAAGCCAAAGCAAACAAATGGAAGTGTGTCCTAGGCTTTGTCTTAGTGTGAGTGAGTGTGATTGGTTGTGAAAGAGAACCTATGCACATCTAAGGAGAAATTCATTAGCATATGGTCTAAATGATTTAAATCAAATCATAAAAGGTTTAACTTTGGTTAAAAACAGTTTTGGAAAATAAAGTACTGAACTATTATAAATTGATTTCAGGTTAAGCCAAATCAATTTATTCGTGTCTGAGCATAACTGAATTAACTATTTTCTAAAAACTGGTTTTGAGTTCTTCTTCTATAATATAGTGGGCTTTCAAGTGTGAAAAACAAGAAAAAGAAGAGAAAAGAAAAAGAGAACAGAGAAGAAAAAGAATAGAAAAAGAGAAGAGAAATTGCGAAACACAATCTTTTGAAATACATTTTTGTGAGAACTACTGTGAGAGATTTTCGGTTTCATAATAATCATTTTCGAAAGAGGGTTTTACTTGAAGAATCAATTCTGACTAAGGTGTGCTACTTGGTTTCTTCAAGACTGTGTACATGCCTTTCTTTCTGCGCCAATCAGGGAGTTTTCTCAACCCTTCTTGATCCTGTTTGAATCAAGATTTGTGTTGTATTTATTGTAATTCTGTGATAATCATTGAACAATTGTATTGGTTTGTGCTATAGGAGTTAGCCTGGTGTTTCTGCTAAAATTGATTGGGAGGTGTGGGAAGTAGTTAATCAATTTAGCAGGGTTCTTGATTTCTACGGGGAGTACGAATTAAGTTAGCCTGGTGTTTCTGCTGAAATTGATTGGGAGCTGCGTGGAGCATTTGATCAATTTAGCAGGGTTCTAAATTTCTACGAGGAGTAGGAATTGAGTTAGCCTGGTGTTTCTACTGAAATTGATTGGGAGCTGCGGGGAGCAGTTGATCAATTTAGCAGGGTTCTTGATTTCTACGGGGAGTAGGAATTGGTTGATTAATTGTATGTGAACAATTAATTGAGTTAGTGGAACTTTCTTTGCAAGTGGTGCAGAGAAGACTGGACGTAGCCCTTTGTGGTGAACCAGTATAAAATTGATTGTGTCTCTTCTTTTTGAACCCTTCTCTCATAATCTTGATTTGTTCTTACACTGCATATTGAATTAAATTGAAAGATTGAATTAATTTCTGGTAATCTTGATAAAACTGGTTTAAGTCCTCTGCTGAATATTGATGTGTACATTGTAACTTGAATCTTGTATTGGTTTCTAATAAATCTGCTGTAGCTGTCAAAGAAATTTTGTTTATCAGATTTATTAATACTGACTGAAATCAGTATAGTGTTGTGTAAGGAGTTTTGAATTTGTATCTAGTAATTCTGCTTCTCTCTGCTCTCATTCAAAATTGGATTTGTGTGTGATTCTGTTCTGAGTGTAATATTGCTATTGAAACTGTGTGAATTTGATCTACTTAAGGTATTGCTGTGAAATTGTTAATTTGTGTGATTGTGAATCTGCTGTGTGTTTGAAAAACTTCTATCTGTCTGTACAACAAATTGATTCATCCGTGCCTTGAATCAATTTATTTCTTTATTGCACCTTATATCTTTAGCACCAAGATTCAGTAAAGTTTTTCAAATTGCTAAAACTATTTTCAAAGGTCTAAATCGAATAAAAATTTTTCAAACTTCAATTCACCCCCCTCTTGAACTCAGCCTAAAACGTTTTCAAAAACAATAAAATAATAATTTATTATAGTGTCAAATAGTTGTATTTTATTATGTGCAGGGTGAAAAGTATCACAATTCTTTATTAAATGATGTATTTATTACTTTTACAAGTTTACATAACAGTCCAAAAATTCTAAACAAACTATAATTTTAAACCATCAAATATTTAATACACAAAAAAAAAGTAAAGAAAAGAAGAAATATTTTTTTTTCGCTTAAGTGAGAATTCTCCTCGCTTGAGCCAAATATTTCTCGCTTTAGCGAAAATGGTCTAGAGAGCACTCCAGTTTCATGCTATTTTCGCTTGAGCGATAATACCATCGCTTGAGTAAAATTCTTTCTCGCTTGGGCGAAAAGCTCATCTTAAGCAAAAATTAACCCGAGAACACTCCTTTTTTTTGTTTTTTACAAAGAGCTCGTTTAGGCGAGCTATACTTCACTCAGGCGAGACTTGTAGAGTGAATCTTTTCTGCATACTTCGCTTGAGCGAGATTCCCTCGCTTGAGAAAAAACATTAGAAAATGATTTTTCAAAACAATTAACTTTTATCTACTAAGTATTAACATGCATACAAGTGTATACAAAATAAAATATGACCAAACTAAGGCCATATACTCCTTAAGGTGCTCTAAAACCTGCATCTGCACCTGCACGTGTACATAGTACAGTCATCGCAATTCACAACACAATAAGACAATTAAGGGTGAACTAGTGAAATAATGTTTTCAACTTGTAAGAGGAAAAAGTATTGAAGTTATTTAGATTTAAAAATTTAAATATCAATTCTCAAGTTAAATACAAATAAGTCTAACATTCAATCATAATCTTTCATACTCTATTCCAAATCCATTGACTTCAGAATGATCCATTTGTAATCATCGTACCTTGATTTCCTTTCAATCTCCCGTACTCTGGTATTGTTTCAATCAAAACGATTGCATATAGATTCATCATTTAGTCATAAAATAATCATATCATTTCAACAATTCTGAAGCTTATAGGTGCATATGTAACCATGGTACCTTGATTTCCTTTCAACCTCCAGTACACTAGTTTCACTCCAACCAAAATGATTACATATGAGCCTATAACTCAATCATCACACATACCATATCAATTCAATCACACTAAAGCATATATATATATATATGTAACCATGGTACCTTGATTTCCTTTCAACCTCTAGTATACTGGTTTCATTTCAACCATAATGATTACATCTAAGTCTATAACTCAGTCATCACACATAGCACATCAATTCCATCATACTGAAGCATATAGAAACATACGTAACCATGGTACCTTGGTTTCCTTTCAACCTCCAGTACATTGGTTTCATTTCAACCAAAATGATTACATATAGTCCTATAACTCAAATATTACACATATCATTTCAATTCCATCAAACAACAATCAAAATATTCTCACATGTTACTTTCTAACATCATTACTCAAAATAGTTCAATTAATCACACCAAATCAAGATAGACAATCAAACTCATTCAGTGCTCAAGGACTAGTTAGACCTGCAAGAAAGACTTGAGCACTAATAACCACATATTCAAGTCTTCTATCGTAGAGTTCTATTAATATTTGAAAGTAACTAACTAGTATAAAAACAAGTTACTAGCTTCTTTTACCTTAGACGACAATCCCCCATCAATTCCTCCAATCAAGCAACAACACTAGTCCAACTTTAGGAATCTATAACAAGTTATCTAAATAACACCAACTTTTAGTATAATCTTAATCAAGTTGAGAGGAACATTTTTATCAATTGTTCCCTTAACAAAACAGAGAATAAAGGATTCTCAGAATAAATAGGAACTTACTTTGATTGAGATTCTGATCGGTTAGAAATAATCTTAAAATCCTCACCTATGCGAAACTTGATGATCAGATTCTGAACAAATTAAGTATAAAAAGTGAAAATTAAGAGAGAAGGAGAAAAGAGATATAGAAAATGGAGGGCAAGAGAGAGAAAACGGAGTGTTTTGTTCTTATCGTTATGGGGTTACAACATTACTACTTCTTAATGATTTATTTATTACTTTTACACGTTTCCATTACTACTTCTTAATGATGTATTTATTACTTACATTATTACTTCTTAATGATGTATTTATTACTTTTACGGGTTTACGTTATTATTTCTTTGTCGTTTACTATATTGCCATTAATAAGAATTTCCTACTCTCCTATAAATAATGAGGGGATACCTAAACTTTTACTATAAGAATAACCAAATTATCATAACAAACATCTGAACAAATTTCATCGTCATAGTTTGAGATTGTAGCCTGAAAGACATGTCGAAGAGCTCATTCATATTAACAACTTTGTTCGTAATTCTTGCGATAGAATTTTGTTATGGTATTCGTTTTTTTTTATCCTATTATTTTTTATATCATTTTTTTCTTATGCATACTCTTATATTAAAAATATACAATTATGTTTGTAGGGAATTCATTTAACACAAAGGGTGTTATAGTTGTAGTTGCATGTCAATCAAAGAAGGACTGTGTTAAGCATATTAGCGCTCTACCTTGCAGTGCAAAAGTAGTTTCTTGCATTGAGGGATATTGTAGTTGTAATCATATGAATGAGAAATCAGGTATTCAAAATTTGTTTATTTTTTACAATATATAATATTTGTGGTGTCAAATCGTATGTTCAAATTCTATTTATTCAGATTTTAAAAATTCTATGGCAAAATGTTAATGGTATATAATATTCTAACTAATTTTTATTTATTTGATATATAATATTTCATTCCAATAATTTAATGTTACTGTATATTATGGTCGGAACATCGAATGAAAATTTATGAAAGCGTAAAGTCAAACAGTAATTTATTTCGTCATTCTTGCACAAAAGCGTGTTATTCTATTTATTTTCCACTTATACATTCCACATGCTTTATTTTATTTGTTTTTTTAACATTAAAATTGTTCAATTTTTCAGGTAATTTGTTTCCAAGGGAACCAATGAGAGAGGCAGGAGTGAATGATTCTACTTAATGAAGCATTTTAAATAAATGTGTTTTAAGGTTGTAAGATTCAAACACTCTCCTAGGATAATAATATTGTAAACGGATATGGTCGGTGTTTGAAATATATAAAAGTGAATAATAAATCAAAAGTATCTTTTTTATGCACATCATGCACTCTAAAAACTTTCAAGAAGTTATGTGTTGTTATTCTTGGACGATATTTTAATGAAAAAGTTTCAATGATAATAAATATAAATGAATAATAGAATTAATGTTTGATCTATTATAAAACTGTTAAAAATTTCTAATGTTTTCTTTATATATGCTAGATGGTTTAACTGTTATGTTAATCGGTTTTACTTATTTATATTATTTTATTTATCTTTGAGTACTAAACCATTATATGTCAATTATATATATACTTAAATAATTCACTATATGCTAATTATTTATATACGTGTACTTCTTGATTATAATTGGTTATTTGTTTTATATAATAAATATGTGAAAAAAATTATGCAAGAATGATAAAGTCACCATTAAATAATAATTTAAAGATGTAATAATTAATGAAGATGAGATCATTTATTTTGTCAATTATGTTTGAACTCATTTATTTCATATAATTACCATCATCACTACAATGTGATTCAAATCTGAAATAAAAAGAATCATATTAATAAAATCAGAAAAGTTTATTTATATGTTACTTTGATATAATATTATTTTACATTATATATGCCACACTTTCTTATTTTCATTTTTTTCACATAAATGAAAATATATATTTGAAAATTTCATAAAAAAATATATATGGATATGCAAAATTATCCAAACCCTTTCGTGATAGTCATTAGAGCAATTTATCTAGAGCCAAAATACAACTTTCTTATAACAAGATAGAATACAAATATTGTGGTTATGTTTAACATGTTTATGACCCTTCATATTAACTTCTTTATTGTGAACATCAAATTTTATTTGGACAAAATAAAATTATTTTAAAATAAAAAAAGTTAAAATGAATTAACCTTGAAAGAAGATACCAATCGCAACGGGGACGAAGAGATAAGGAAAAATCAAGTAAAATATGGAGGAGAATTAACAAAGCGATGGACGTACTTCTTGAGAAAGAAGAAAAACTAAAACCCTTAAAATGGAGGTGAGCAAAGCGATACAACGAGAAAAAATGACACTTAGAGTGAAATAAGAAACTAGTAGAGGAAATTCCAGAAACCCAATAAGATAACATCAGCTTTCATGGTGGTGAGCTTTCGTGAGTTCGGAAGGCATCATGTGAATCTAGAGTAGCTCTTTATGACAATTGATAAGTAACACCTTAAACTTAATCCTGAAAAATGTGTTTTTGAAGTGAAGGCAGAAAAGTTTGTCGGATTCCTCTTAACCGAATGAGGATCTTGCTCCATGAGGATGAGGGATTGGGGACCAGTATAAGGAAAATCCATAAAAAAGAGTAGGACGTTGCTTAGAAGCACAAATCTTTACAAAATAGATTCTAAGATAGCATCAGCGATAAAAAAAAAGTAACCCATGTCATGTCCGCATAACCTATATTGACTTATGAAAAGCATGAGAAATTTAAATTCAAGAAGTCCAAAAGGCCTTGAAAGTCTTTTTGCCTTAGGTGGCTTGTGTCTAGTCGAGGTCGAGGATGAGTTTTAGATCCAAAATAAGATCTCGCCGTACGAGAAGTAGTTCACTGTGAAAATTGAATAAACATATGTCCATAATGAAATGAAATTGAGTCACAACCCAATACAAGTAAACTAACACTATTTACAACAATATTGGACTATGAAAGTATCTGTTAGATTATTAAGATTTAATATTGAATCATTAATAATAATTAAGTTTCGTTTAAAAAAGTTGACATGATTTTCGATAAAAAGATATAAATGTAAAAGTTTTACTTCTATTTAGTCAGAAAAAAAAAACGATAAAAAACCTCAACTCCTAAAAAAAAAAGATAAAAAACCTCAACTCCTAAAAACTTTATTTTTTTAATTTCTTCTATAAGTGTATATTATTTTATTTATTCTAAATTATCAACTACTTATAAATTTTCAAATTATCAATTTTTAAAGTGTTTCAAATACAAGTTGTGTTTAGCTTATATAAAGACAATGAAATTTACACAGTTGGATTGTGTGAGTTTGAGATTTTTCAACTGTCACTCAATATTGATGATGCAAGTTTTTTTCTTTTATTTTGTACATTTGGTTAAATTGAATATATATATATATATATAACTTATCTCTTAAGTGTAGGAACACTGTAACAAAGAAAAAAAAAGGTTTTCATACTAGTTATTAACCAAAAGGAAGGAGATAGGAAGTCACGAACGTCGCTTTGTAGTAAAAAATAGAATTGACGTTTACTTTTGCAATTCCGCCACCGCAATTGACGGGCAAGACCCCACGTTCAGCAGTATTTATTAGCGATTGCTTCCACAGCAATTCTCTCTCGACAAGATTACCTTTCACTAATGTCTTCTAACGCCATCGTCCAATATGCCTCTTCTTCCTCTGATGCATTTTACAGATACGATGTATTCGTGAGCTTCCGTGGTGAAGACACGCGCAACAACTTCACTAATTTTCTCTTTGGAGAACTCCGCAGAAAAGGCATCGTTGCCTTCAATGATAATCAAGATCTCAAAAAAGCTGAATCCATAGCACCCGAGTTGCTCCAGGCCATTCAAGCCTCTCGACTTTTCATTGTTGTCTTCTCAAAGAACTATGCTTCCTCCACTTGGTGCTTGCGTGAACTCGCACAGATACTTAACTGCGTTCAAACTTCGCAAAGAACTGTTATACCTATATTTTATGATGTTGATACTTCGGTGGTGCGCAAACAGAGTGGATGCTATGAGAAAGCATTTGCAGAACACGAAAAGAGATTCAGAGAAGATGGACAGAAGATGGAGGAAACTCAGAGATGGAGAGAAGCTCTCACAGAAGTGGCCAATCTCTCTGGTTGGGATATCCAAAATAAGTAAGCAATCCTCTCTCGTTCCAAGATTTATCACAATTATATATTTATTATGCAGTTTTTTTTTTTTTTTTTGAAATTCATTATTCCTTCCTATACTAGAGTTCAGAGAGGTTAGGAATTTAAGTTGAAAATACTGGCTGATGTGTTGAGAAGTTTTGGATGATAGAAGCTATCGAGTGATTTCATGACAAATCTAACTTTATTGATATTTGGATTATTTACTGCATTCTGCATTTTTCCAGGACTTTCTTTATATTAGTCATGATTTATCTTGTGTCATTATGTAAAAACAGAGGTTTGGGAAGAAATACATGCAAATTAAGTCATATAAATGTATATTTTGAAAGTTAAAAATTTTTGGAATAGAGTCTCGGATTGAAAAATTAACAAATCTTCTGCATTTAGGGTCAGTTAACGATGTTCGGGTTGTAGGAATCAGTGGGATGGGTGGCATTCCCAAAGACAACTCTTGCTCGGGCTTTATACGAAAGAATCCGTCATCAGTTTGAATTTGATTGTTTTATTGATGATGTCAGCAAATTATATCGAGACTCTAGTTCATTAGGTGTACAAAAACAATTAATTTGCCAGTCTCTAAAAAAGAAAAATCTAGAGATTTACAATGCTTCTTGAGGGAACACGTTTGGTGTGGTCTAGGCTGCACAATGCTAGGGCACTCGTAGTTCTTGACAATGTTGATGAAGTTGAACAACTCAGGATATTTACAGGGAATAGAGACACTTTGTTGCGTGAATGCTTAGGTGGAGGGAGCAAAATCATCATAATTTCTAGGGATGAACATATATTGAGGACACATGGAGTGGATCATGTTTATCAAGTCAAGCCATTGAGATGCGATGATGCTATGAAGTTGTTTGGTAAATTTGCTTTCAGAGTTAGTCATATTTCGAGCAATTATGAAAAGTTGGCCCGTGAAGTACTTTCACATGCTGAAGGCCATCCATTGGCAATTAAAGTAATTGGGTCATCTTTGAATGGTCAAGATGTCTCATACTGGAGAAGTGCGTTGGATGGGCTAAGATATAATCAAAGTAAAAGTATTATGAATGTTTTACGTATAAGTTTTGATCAGTTGGAACAAGAAAACAAAGAAATATTTCTTGATATTGCATGCTTCCTCCACGATCAAAATCAGACTTATGTGAAGAAAGTGTTAGACGTTCGTGGATTTCATCCTGATTGTGGTTTAAAAGATTTAGCTGATAAATCTCTAATAACATGTGAATATGGAAAAGATATGCATGGCTTGGTGAGGGATTTGGGCTGGTGTATAGCTAGAGAAAAATACCCTAAGGAGCCTATAAAGTGGAGTAGGTTGTGGGATTACGAAGATTTGCAGAGAGCTATGTTAGACAATGAGGTAAAATTAATAGATTTTGTATAACATCTTATATTGTCTTTTTTCTTCTAGAATATGAAAACCCTTCAAAAAATATAATAATGTTATTCTCTCTACATAATGTTGTAGGCAACTGAAAATCTTGAAGTCATATATGTTGTAGAAGTGGATCCAGATTATGAAACAACAATAAGGTCAGATGGTTTATCGAAAATTAAATACCTTAAAATCCTTAGACTTAATAACGTGAACTTTACAGGAAGTCTCAGTCATCTTTCGAGTGAACTAGGATATCTTGATTGGTATCAATATCCTTTTGAATGTTTGCCTCCAAGTTTTCAGCCACAAAATCTAATTGAGTTGCGCCTCATTGATAGCAGTATTCAACGATTATGGGAAGGCACAAAGGTAGTGTAGCTTAATTTTCTATTTCTTTTTTACATAAACCAATTAAATGAAAATGTGTATCCTTTTATTCTTTTTTTAATTAATTAAAGAAAAGTCAAATGTCATTATAAATTTTGTCTCCTATTTGCCGATCACGGTAGCCTTTGCACAATTTGAAGGATTTGGATCTCTCTTTCTCCAAAAATTTAGTTGAGATGCCAGATGTTGGAGAGGCCCTAAATCTTGAAAGAATATTTCTTCTAAGATGCATAAAGCTCCGAAAAATCAATCCATCGATTGGTCTTCTGAGAAAGCTTGCTATTTTGAATTTGGCACACTGCAAAAACCTAGTAAGGTTACCCAATACCATATTGGGCCTGACTTCTCTTGAATGCTTGATGTCTCTGGCTGTTCAAAACTGTATAAAAATGAGTTAATATCACTTGAAGCTCTTATTGACTCATTTGGCTGTTCGTTACCCCCTCTCCTATTTTCCCTCTTTTGTGTAGACTCGATCTAAGCTTCTGTAACTTAGTTCGAATCCCTGATGCCATTGGAAAGTTAAGTTGTCTAGAAGATCTAGATTTGAAAGGAAACAATTTTGCTACACTTCCCAACCTCAAGGACCTTTTCAGACTGTGTCATTTAAACTTACAGCATTGCAAGCAATTGAAATGTTTGCCTGAACTCCCTTCACGAACCGACTTGCGTAATCCTTTTCAACTATTTCAAGGGAGGATTCAAACCGCTTTAGGAATCGGCATGCTCCCAATCATTGATAAGGCAGGACTAATGATTTTCAACTGCCCAGAATTAGTTGAGAGGGAACGCTGCACTGACTTGACTGTTTCATGGATGATACAATTTGTTGAGGTGTGAATGCTCCTTCCTTCCTCTTTCCTTCTTTTAATATACTTTTTGTGTTGGAGAACACCTACTAACGCATAACTCTGTCATGCTTATAGGCGACCCACCATAAAATAGCTAGATGTATTATTCCGAGTGTTGAAAGTGTTATCCCTGGAAGGGAAATACCGAGGTGGTTCAACAATCAGTTTGTGGGAATGGGCAATTCAATAGAGATTGATCCCTCTACTGTTAGGCATGACAATAATTGGATTGGCGTTGCATGTTGTGTCATATTTCGTATAGGGAATGAAAGTGGGAATTATCAACCGTATGATTTTTGCTGTCCAAAAACACCTCCGATCCATTTGGAAAGTGATCTAGTAGTCATGGACCAGTCAGATCATATGTGGCTATTTTATTTATCTGCTCAAGGGTTCTACGATATTTTCATAGAGGACATTCAATATCACACTTCTGATGACACGAAAAGTGTTGAAGTGAAGAAATATGGGTATCGGTGGGTATATGAATAAGATGGAAATTTGACAGCTAGGTCGGTGATAATATTTAATTTTATCATATTTTTGGCTTATTTTATTAAATTCATGTTATTATTTTTTTATTAATGATTTGATTTTTTTTTATAAATAATTGGTTACTTTAATTAAGTTTTTTATTAAATTTTATTTTAAATCTCATTTATTTTGTCAAATAGTTGAAGAGGAAGCATTGGATAAAAAAAAAAAGAAGATTGGAGTCCGAGGGAAATGAAACATTAGAACTGGAAGCTAAACTGGAAGCTAATTAAGTCGCTTAAGCAGGGTCGGCCAGCTGGAATACTACATGGATTTAAAGTCACACTTACACATTACTTTAGCTGACTGGGCTTGGACGTACCTAGCTTCTTTGTGGATTTAAAGAAGTTTTTACATTAGGATTAAGCATTCTGAATGTACTCCATTCTACTCCATGTAGGACGCAATCTTGGGATAACGGGTAGGGTTTTGAGAATTTCCATTATATCCATTTTTTTCCTTTGTTTATTTTTTTCATCTTATTGAGATTTGATGTAATCAATTTGATTCTTATATAATCAATATTAGACTTATATATATGTCATTCTTTTCAATGTTAGTATTTCCTTTTTGTGCTTATTGTATGTCACATTGATTCATGATTCATGACTTGATCATTGATTGGTAGGACATTGAGAAATAATATTTGAAATCTGAAACTAAGTTAAAATACGAATGAAAACTTCATAGTATATGATTCATTTGTTGTCTTGAGACCTTTGTGATTCTTGCAATATAACTTATTAAGATATTAACAATTAAAAGAGAAGTTTAGGCTCATTCACCTAAGACATTAGGATTTTGATATTATTATCAGTTGACACTGATATTTGTTTAGAAAAAAGATAATTATTTTTATACATAAAAAGAGAAATCGATAAAGTTTAATTCTAACAATTTTATTACATATCCTCTTCATTCCTTTCCACATTCCAAGTACACATAAAAATACAAAAATATAATTTAATTGTTTTGGCATAATTTATTTTCTTATTTATCAATTCAAATATTGAAAAATTTTGTAATCTAAATTTATTCCTTAAAAGAGAATGATATATTAATTTCTTGCCGCATATAAAAAAGTAGTTTTCTCTTACTAGGGATTTACCTATAAAAAAACAAATATATAATATTTGTAGTGTCAAATCGTGTGTTTAAATTCTATTTATTCAGATTTTAAAAGTTTTTTGGCAAAATGTTTATGGTATTGTGAATTACTATTAAGTTATTCTAACTAATTTTTAATTATTTGATATATAATATTTGATTCCAATAATTTAATGTTACTGTATCTTGTGTCGAATGAAAATTTATCAACGCGTAAATTCAAACTGTAATTTATTTCGTCATTCTTGCCACAAAAGCGTGTTATTCTATTTATTTTCAACTTATATAATCCACATGCTTTATTTTGTTTGTTTCTTTAACGTTAAAATTGTTCAATTTTGCAGGTAATTTGTTTCCAAGGGAACCAAAAACAGAGGCAGGAGTGAATGATTCCACTTAATGAAACATTTTAAATTTTGAATTTGAACATGAACAATAAATGTAACTGTGAATAAAAAATAATGATAAAAAAAAATAAAGTATAAGAGAACAAACAATTAGAGAATGAAAATAAATAAAATTACTGAACAAAACTATGCAAAAACTATGGAAAAGGATTTAGAAATGAGTCATAATCGAAAATTAAGAGTAAAATGCTAAAGAAATAAAAATTAAAAAGGCGAAACTAGAACAAAGTGTGTATTAGGCCATGTAAATGAAAATACGTCAAATGATTAGAAAATGATTAGAAACAATGTAAATTGAAAGCAAATTTAGACTATACCTTGGATTTATAACAAAAAATAAAATCCAAATGAAATTGTAAAACAAAAGTACCCAAGTCTGTCTAGCAAATCAATGTGAGACAAATTCTTCCTGCACCCTAATATCTTCTTCCTGCACCCTAATATAAATTTTTAATTTCACAACTAACCTTATCCAGTTTATATAGGAAAAAAAATAAGAACTGGATGACACCCCCATCCGATTCACATTTCAAAAAAAATGACAACCGGATGGCACTCCCATCCGGTTGTCATTTCAAAATAAAATGACAACCGGATGACACCCAATCCGGTTGTCATTTCAAAATAAAATGACAACCGGATGACACCCCCATCCGGTTGTCATTTCAAAATAAAATGACAACCGGATGGCACTCCCATCCGGTTGTCATTTAAAAAAAATTCATTTTATTTGGAAATGACAACCGGATGGCATACTCATCCGGTTGTCATTTTGATTTTGAAATGACAACTTGATGGGGTTGCCATCCGGTTCTCATTTCCAAATCAAAATGAGAACCGGATGGAACCCATCCGGTTCTCATATATCAAATCGGAAAATTGTTCTGTTCGTCGTCGACAACGCCTAAACCCCAAATCAACTACTCTAATCAGCAGTATCACTTACTAATTGCTAATAAACACCAAAAATTACTTACTTATTGCTTGTTTTAAGGATTAATCAAAGATTTGGAAACAAATGTTAAAATAAAACCCGGATGGGATGCCATCCGGTTTTCTTTTTTTACGTTATGAACCGGATGGGTGTGCTGGGGTATTTATAGAATTAAAATATTTGTATTAGGGTGCAGGAAGCGTGTATTAGAGTGCAGGAAGAATTTGTCTCAATGTCAATGCTAAACGTTAAATTTTCAAAAACAGTAAATGATAAAAATATAAATTTGGATGAAAAGTAAATGAAATTTGTAAAATTACAAATATCAAATAACGTGTTTTCTAAAAGATTCATATTAAGTATGTCCTATTAGAAGCTAAGATCTAATCTAATGTCCTACTTTGATTTACAAATCGAATCCAACAATCATGAATCACGATAAGTTCATTACAATCCAAGTCGCACATCTACACATGTCGCCGTGTGTAAGAACTCTCCTCTTAACTTCTCATCATTTAATATCTTAATTTATATGACTTAGGCCATCAATGAAACAAAGAAATCCACTACAAGAAATTTTAATTTACCTTCCAATTATTACATGCAGATAAAAATCTGCATGTAAATTTAACTTTACTTACAAATTTCTATCCATATGTGATTACTTATGGATCAAATTCTTAGATAATTACCTACGAATTCTTAGATAATATTAATACCAATAATAATATTAATATTATTATTAATATTTGTAATAATAATGATAATAAAATAGTATTATTGTTAAAATTGTTATTATTAATGTTTTCATTATTAACAACATTATTAATATTATTATTAATATTCTTCTAATATTAATAATAATAATATTATTACTAATAATATTACTACTAATAATATTAATAATATTATTAATTATATTAATATTGTTTTTATATAAAGGAATTATGTCAAACATTATCGAATATCTTGACATCTTAGTTATGCTAACAACCTAAAACTCATAAATCATTTATCCTGACATGAAAAGTATTATTATAAAATAATAACAAAAATGAAAAGTGTCAACATCCGATTTTGTCCGGATAATCTTTTAAATTAAAGCATAATGATAAAAATGAATAAAGAAAAATGAATAATAACATAAAAGTATATTTGTTAGTTTAAGTTTTCTTGAAAAAGAAAATAATAAAATAAAAGAAAAATTACAAAAAATTGAATTTTTCCATAAAAAAAAAGTAAAGGTGGTGATTTAAAAAAATATAAAATAAATAATTAATAATGAAAAAAATGAAAATAACAAGAAAATAACAAAAATATCTAAATTAAAATAACAGAATCTGAAAATTTAAAAATAAATAAATAAATAATAATAAAAACAAATATAATAAAAAAAATAACTACTTCCAAACTTGATTTGCAAGTTTTAAAAAATAAAAAAATAAAAAAGGTTTTGCTTAAATAAATTTTATAAAAGTAAAAAAGTGGAGTAGTTTAGATTTCTTTTTCATCCGTTAATGTTTTTTTAAATAATAAAAATAAAATAATAAAACAAACAAATAA
>Ga0209489_105927_pt1 | contig 20383 bp, 12 predicted proteins | sample SiratrowhiteBW_FD_187527 | JGI IMG/M metagenome (GOLD analysis project Ga0209489, IMG submission 187527) | Root nodule microbial communities of legume samples collected from California, USA - Siratro white BW (SPAdes) (version 2) | ecosystem: Host-associated > Plants > Roots > Nodule | place...
GTAGTATAACATGTGTTTTATTGGGAGTTAGTGAAGAATCAAAAGCGTATAGACTTTATAATCCCATTGATAGAAAGATAATTATTAGTCGGGATGTTGTATTTGATGAGGATGAATCCTGGAATTGAGAAGAGGACTTCAATAATTCAATTCATTCCGAATTGGATTGGAACGACAACACAAGTGATGCTAAAGGGGATAAAGATGTAGATCAAGAAGAACATACACAACCAAATGAAGTGGCTCAAGAAGAAGATGTACGTGAAGTGGCTCAAGAAGAAGATATGTGTGAACAACGTCTTCCAAGAAGGCAACAAACTCAACCTCACTGGATGCAAGACTATGTCACTGGTGAAGGGTTGTCCGATGACGACTTGGAAGCACACTTAACTCTTGGCAACAACAATAATCCTGTCCACTATAAAGAAGCAGCAAAGAATCCAATTTGGAGAAAAGCCATGTAAGAAGAAATTGAAGCTATAGAAAGAAATGGAACATGGTATTTAACTGAGCTTCCAACTGGTGCTAAGAAGATTGGGGTTAAATGGATTTTCAAAACTAAGCATGATGAGAAAGGGGAAGTTAGCAAACATAAAGCACGATTGGTGGTCCGAGGATATACCCAAGAATATGGAGTTGATTATACGGAAGTGTTCGCTCATGTAGCTCGCATGGAGACTATTCGGTTGGTTATTGCTGTAGCTGCTCATCATGGATGGCCCATCTACCAGATGGATGTTAAATCAGCATTCTTACATGGAAAATTAGTAGAAGATGTTTATGTTGAACAACCACAAGGATTTGAACAAAAGGGGGAAGAAGGAAAAGTCTACAAGCTGAATTGTGCTTTATATGGATTAAAACAAGCCCCTCGGGCTTGGTATAGTCGTATTGAAAGTTATTTTCTAAGCTGTGGATTTGCAAAATGTGAGTATGAACCCACTTTATTCACCAAGGTGGAGAAGAACAACAATATTATGGTGGTAAGTTTGTACGTAGATGATATGATTTATACCGAAAATGATGTTGAGTTGATGATGAAGTTCAAGAAATCAATGCAATCGGAGTTTTCTATGACAGACATGGGAAAATTGAAATTCTTTCTCGGCCTTGAAGCAACACAAAAAGCTGATGGTATTTTTGTGTGTCAAAAGACATATGTAATAGATCTTTTAAAAAGATTTGGAATGAGTGCATCGAATTTTGCTCATAATCCAATAGTCTTAGGAAGCAAATTAGGCAAGGATGAAGAAGGACAAGGAGTGGATAAAACACTTTACAAACAAATGGTCGGCAGTCTAATGTATGCAACAGCCACGCGACCCGACATCATGTATAGTGTGAGTCAAGCTAGTCGATTTATGGAAAATCCAAAAGAGATACATCTTCATGCAGTTAAGCGAATTATGCACTATCTGAGAGGAACTTGTGAACTTGGCTTGTTTTATCAAAGAAATGGAGGAAAAGATTTGCTCGGTTATACTGATAGTGACTATGCTAATGACGTTGAAGACAGAAAAAGCACATCGGGCTATGTTTTCATGATGAGTGAGGCAGCTATCTCATGGAGTTCAAAGAAGCAACCAGTGGTGAGTTTATCAACAACTGAAGCTGAATTTATAGCAGCAGCTGCAAGTTCCTGTCAAGCTGTGTGGCTTAGGAGAATACTTGAGGCAGTCGGAAGAAATCAAACAAGTCCTACGGTTATCTACTGTGACAACAGTTCTACTATAAAGCTATCACAAAATCCGGTTATGCATGGGAGGAGCAAACATATCGACATACGTTTTCACTTTCTAAGGGATCTTACGAGGAAGGAAACCATTAAGTTGCAACATTGTAACTCTCAAGAACAAATAATTGATATCATGACCAAACCAGTCAAGCTGGAAGATTTTGTATGAATGCGAAAGCAGTTAGGGGTTATTGCAAATGTAAACTGAATATAGATATGATGTGGTATTCAGTTTAAGGGTGGGAATATTAGATATTGTTGAATAAAGTTGTTCTAGCTGTTACTGGAAGGCTAGAGTAGGTTTAGCTGTAGTTTTCTGTTTCCTTATTTCATGGATAGTAGTTCCTTAATATCAGCATTGCAGTTTGACTATTTCAACTATTCTGTTATGAAGTTAGCTATATATTTTGTATAGCACTGTGAATAAAGTAAGCAGTTATCATTTTTCTATTCACTTTCATTTTATCTTTCAACAAAAGGACTATATTCTTAGTCGTGTGGTGTGTTATGAGAATGGTTAATGGGCATCAGTGTCTTCATAGTATATTGTTATTGATGTTCAGTTGAATAGTTTGTGTGGCAAATCTATTGAAAGACTTGGCATTCATTTGTATTGTAATTATTCATAAGTAATCGTCAATTCTTTTCTGAGTTTGTTTTTGTTGTTTGGCTGTTATCATATGCATTTTCAAATTATTAGAAAATTCTTTTCAAATTAAAAAGTACTTTTTTAGGAATAGTTGCGTGGTGGAATTCTAGTGCTTCATATGCAATTGAAATTTAGGTTTTACCTCATGAATTAGAGAGAAACAAGCAATTTTTTTGTTTAACTAATGTGTGTGAATATAATGTTTAAGAGAATATATTGTTGTAGATAAAATGTGTTTGATATTAATTTGGGAGAATGAATTGGTGAGGATTTGTAAGATGAGATATTCCCTCGTATATTTGAAGGGATGAAATTGAAAATTATGAAAAAATTTTGTAAGTGAGTTAGAAATTACAAAATACTCTTTTTCACAAGGATCATACTTTCACAAATATATCAATTAAAAAAAATAAAAAAATCTATAATATTTATCAAATTATAATAATTTTACAGAGTTTATTTAAATTCCTTCAAATCTATTGTCAAAAGTTCACTCATCTAATCAAACAAAATATTCTTCAAATCTTACCATCTATCTATTAATCTAAATAATCTTATCATTTATATATAATTTATTCAAATTCCTTCAAATCCATTGTCTCAAGTTCACTCATCTAATCAAACAAAACAATGACAATTGCTTCCTGGACCCACGTTTTCTTTCTACACCGTCAAATATGTGAAAGGATATTATGTCTTGGTGAGTGAAGACTTGCTTGTTTGACTAGATTATTTATGAATACTTACTTTGTGCACGATACAAAATACTTGAAAATGTTTTATTCACTTAACAAATTCTCAAAATATCAATAACGTCTTTATTATTTTTATTTTAAAATAAAATTTATGTATTGAATAATTTTTTTTCTCACATTTGTAGAAACATCTCAGTTATATTTTCTTTTAACAATAATAAAAATAATTTGAAGACACTTTGATATTTACAATTTAATATAATTAATTTTAAAAATTTAATTTAACATATTATTTTTAAATATTTAGTTTTGTATTATTTAAAAATAAATATAAATATTTTTTAACATTTATTAGATTTTTTTATTTATGAAAAAAGTTTATTAATATTTATTAAAAAAGTTAATAATTTTTTTTCTTGATTGTACTTATTTATTACGTAACTTGATTGATTGTACTTATTTGTTACGTAACTTAATATAAAAAAAAAATATTTGATAAATAAATTTAAAATGAAAATAATAAAAATATTATTGACATATTTAGAATTAAAGCAAAATAAAGCAACTGTCTTATTTTCTTATATAAGTATATACGGACGTTTGAAGGGTGTTGTCGTGATGGCGGGTGTTGTCGGGTGTTGTGGGTTTGGAGTGATTTTTGATGTGTTTTAGAGGTGATGTTATAATTTTGAGTTTAGTGTTTTTTTTTTTTTATTAATTTCGGAAATCGGTTTCTAGAATATTTTTTAAAAATCGTTTTCGAAAGATATTTTCTTTTTAAATTCAACTTAATTTTGGAAAAAGGTTTTTGACAGTTTAATTTATATTTTGAAAAATGTTTTTGATAATGTATTTTTGGAAAACATTTTTTGAAAATATATTCCAAAAAATATATTCTGAAATTTCTAGAAAATATTTTTAGGAATTTTTGGAAAATATTTTTAGAAATAGAAATTAAACTTCTGCAAAATTATTTTCAAAACATTTTGTATTTAAAAATTATTTTGAAAAATTAAATCTGGATTTTACTTTTACACCTCGCAAATTTGAAGCTAATTTTACACCTTTAAAAATAGTTTGGGTATTTCAAAAGTATGATGGTGCAAGAAGCAAAGGGGAGCGGGGGATTCTCGAAGCAATTGCCCATAACAATACCTAAATTTCTTTTTTTTCCCATTTGATTACTAGCCTTCCTCTTTTATAGTTTTTGTAGGTCTTAATATTTAAAAATAAATTAATACAAGTAAATATAATAAAAGATAATGATATGAACATACAATAATTATACGTATCATCTTATATTAAATGCATATATTTTGATATATCAATTTATCATATTTATTTAATAATTTAATGTTGATAAATAAATTACGCTATCTTTATTTATGGTATAACTTATATACTTTGTACTCTAATTAGCGTAAATCATAACAAATAAAAAAATCTTTAAAATATTAAAATTTCTAATCTAAAAGATAACACACAAAAAATATTTTAACAAAGAATTATATAACACCTTGATTTTTCATTATTAATAAAGATATGTAATCATTATTAATAAAGATATGTAAGAATAAGGTTAATTCACTCTTGGATACAAATAAGTAATTTCATAAACATTTTTTTTTTCTAAAATGGTTAAGTAACCTAAAAATAGTTTTTATATATAATTTTTTTTGAATCAACTTCCGAAATCAAATTTGATTTAAAAACTGTAGTTTTACACTATAAATTACAGTGCCAACTTCTCTATACTTTTTAAATATTTTTTTTACCGTCACATGATTCAAATAAATTTATTTTTAATATTTACTAAACTTAGACTTAACTAATATTAATAATTAGTTTTTAATTTTAATTTTATTTAATTTAACTCTAGTTAAATCAACTTTAATTTTATTTATTTTTAATATTTATTTGAATTAATATTGATATAATTATTTTAATATTTATGTAAGTTTATATTGACTAAGTTAACATTAATTTTATAATTTGTGTTTGCATATAACTTAAAATAAAGATTTTAGATAAATCTTAACTTATTATAGAAAAGGTCCTGATTTCACACATGCAAGTTGAAGTGATTACAAAGATATTTCATGCCTCACAATTGACCACCATCACTCACAGCACAGTGAGATCTACCCAATCCACTCCATATTTAACATGTGTCTCTAATTTTTTTTTTTGCCAAAATTGACAAATTGGATTGGTTGAACGAACAGGTCTCATTTCTCCTTGGTAATAAACTCCATTTTCTACTTCTATGTTCACATTTCTTGATCCTATTGTGACATCTCCTCACAAGTTGCTCCTGAAGATAAAGCTATATATTCATTTTCTTTAATTAGTTATTTTTCTTAATTAGAATATATAAACTTTAAATTTATTCTAATTGATTTAAATTTATTTTTGAAAATAAACATTTTAAATTTGCTTTGATTCTTAAAATCTATCCTTTTAACGACAATTCGTTTTTAACAATGTTGGAATTGATCTAATTCATAAATAAATACAAAGCATAGAAATTTATAAGAAATAAAATAATAAAAATCATACAAATATTTATTTTATTTTTATTTTTTATTAAAAGTGAACTTTAAGCTTAACTCAACTTTAGAAAATCTATTTTTAAGATAAGATTTGCACTCACTTACAAATTATTAAAAGACTTCATTTCTAATTGATGTGAGATTTAACACATCTTCTTACGACTCGATAACAGGTGATCTGATAAGTCCAACAACCTTCTTAGAATAAACTCTGATACCATATTAGAGGTCGACTTTAAGACTTACTCAACCTTATAAAATTAACTTTTAAAATGAGATTTGCACCACTTATCAATATTTAAAAGACTTTATCTCTAATTCATGTGTAATCTCGTACATTTTTTATTTTTATTATATTTTGGATGTTATTATAAAAACAAAACTACTAAATAATTTAGATTTAAAATAAAGAAATAAATAAAAATGATGGACAAATTAAAATTTATGTTAATTTTGTCATTATTAAGAGTACCCTACACGTGTTTGTACACACCTACATATGTTACACAACCGCATGTGTGTTACACAACGGATTTGATTTTTGACTTTTGAAACATAAAATAAATTGATTAATTAAAAAAAAAAAAATAAATTTATTAATTAAAAAAAAAAAAAAGAAGCAGATTCACAAAATTTAAAATATAATCAATTTTGGTTGGTTTTTGAATTTATTAATCTTTTGAATTACAATGGTTTTATATTAGAAAAAAGTGACACGTTTATTCGTGATTGGTTTTATCGTCAACGGTTACAAAGTTCTGTTAACATATAATTACTCCCTTATAAGAGAAAATGATTGGTGGTATACATATCTGGGTTGTTTAATAACATATGTTAAGTTCAGGAAATTGGGGTGGAATAAAATCAATCAATATTCGTATTTAAAATCAACTTGATTTTTTTAAAACGAAACACGTGTTTACGCTTCTATTTGTTTATCATTTTATTTTTTCTTTCATAAATAAATGCTTATATTAAATGTTATTATTAAATAGTTATTTATAATATTTTTATGAGGTTTAATATTTTCACTACACTATATATATTTTTTTTAAAATTAGGTATGTAATAAATTAAAAATTTTAATCTAAATATATGATATTATCTCTTTTCATTTTAGTTTGTTAAACTAAAACACTTCGAGATAATTTAAAGTCTTAAAAAATTACATATCTTTATTTTCTTCTATTTGATTATGTTTTTTTATCAATTTTATATTTGATATTAAATATATATTATTATTATTATTATTATTATTATTATGATAGAGTGACTCTGATTCAATAAAGACTGAGCAAATCATCGCTCAATTAGTTAATCTATGGACTGGTATACACTCTGTTAAAAATACACTTTTCTTTAGAAATATTTTAACTGGTTTAAATTTATTAAAACTTTAAAAAAAATGTATTAAATAAACTATGAAATTAATCCGAATTTAAATCTTTTGGTAAATTTTAATCAGTAAAACAAATATAAAATTGTGTTAATTTTATTTTTCTCTCGTAATTATTATGGTCCAAGATTCTTTGTTCAACTCTATTGGCCCCATCATGACTTTTGCTGTGCAGAGTTCCTGGTGCAACGACTCAATTAATGGTGTTCATACTTTAAGAATCCTACCTCATACTGTTGCTTAATAAGTATGACTTAATAAGTATGACGTGTAAAAATATAAAAATATTCACTGTTATTAAATTTGGCACGCTTGTTGTCAAAGATTTTTTCTCATAAATAGACTAACACATTATCAGCACATTATCACAAAATCCACTAGTGATCATAATCTTCAAGCAGAAGACAATGACGAATTTTCTGAATGGAACCATTTCCTTGTGGTTCTTCATTCCCATGCTACCATTCTTCATCATACTAGCCTTTCCCACCATGTTCAATCTTCTGTCCAAACTGAATTCCAAATCAGCAAAAAACTTACCTCCATCTCCTCCAAAGCTTCCAATAATAGGAAACCTACACCAACTTGGCAACCACGTTCACCGAACTCTCCAATCCTTGGCTCAAACCTATGGCCCTTTAATGTTGCTTCACTTCGGGAAGGTGCCAGTTCTTGTTGTCTCAAATGCTGAAGCAGCACGTGAGGTTCTGAAAACACATGAACACGTTTTCTGCAGCAGACCACATCGTAAGATGTCTGATATCATCGTGTATGATTCCAAAGATGTGGCATCTGCTCCATATGGCAACTACTGGAGGCAGATAAGGAGTATCTGTGTCTCGCATATTCTCAGTGCCAAAAAGGTTCAATCTTTTTGTGCAGTGAGAGAAGAGGAGATCTCCCTAATGATGAAGGAGATTAAACAGTGTTGTTCTTCTTTGATGCCTGTGAATTTGACTTATTTGTTTACTACAGTTACAAATGACGTAGTGTGTAGAGCTGCTCTGGGAAGGAGATACAGTGGAGAAGCAGGGAGTAAGCTTCGGGAGCCATTGAATGAGATGATGGAGCTGTTGGGTGCTTCAGTTATAGGGGACTACATACCTTGGCTTGATTGGTTGGGAAGCGTTAATGGAATGTATGGTAGGGCAAAGAGAGTGGGTAAACAGCTTGATGAGTTTTTTGAACAAGTTGTTGATGAGCATGTAAGTAGGAGAGGGCATGATGTGCATGGTGATGATGATGATGAAGAGGAGAATGATTTGGTGGACGTTTTGTTGAGGATCCAAAAGAAAAACGCAACGGGGTTTCAGATTGATAGAACAATCATAAAGGCTTTGATCCTGGTATGCAAGATTAGAATAATATATTATTTTCAACTATATATATACTTTTCATGCAGATATCATTTGTATCAAAAATACCAACATGAAATACCAATATCATTTGTATCTAAAATACCAACATGAAATACCAAACATAATGTGTACAATATTATTTATACGTGTTTTTTTAATAAAACCAGTTTTTATAACAATAATTAAGGAATAACGAAAAATATTATAGCAATCAGTATTGAATCCTTCTTCTGAATCTCTGATATCACTGAGAAATGATAATTACAATAAACAATGATGTTAGAAGAAATTAGAATAATATATGAGAAAATAAAGAACTCAATAACAGAGGAGAGGAGAAGTCACATTTCATACACTGTCTCTTATTCTGTCCTTCAGCATCTATAATTTTCTAACCACTTAGATCGTTGGCCTATTCTAGTACTTTTCTTTATTTTTTTTCATGATATGTGAATTTTCATTATGTGAATTTTTATTTTTAGACCCTATTATATTATTATTTGTATCACAATGGATATTTGTCTCAGGATATGTTTGTGGCAGGTACTGACACCAGTTCCTCGATCCTAGAGTGGACAATGACAGAACTCTTAAGGCACCCAATTGTGATGCAGAAGTTAAAAAGTGAGCTAAAGAATGCGGTTAGTGGTAGAACTCACATAGGCGAGGAAGATTTAAGCAGCATGCATTACTTGAAGGCAGTGGTTAAAGAAGGTTTTCGATTACATCCCCCAGGTCCCTTGTTGCTGCCAAGGGAATCCATGAAAGATGTGAAAGTGATGGACTATGACATTGCAGCTGGCACACAAACATTAGTCAATGCTTGGGCAATTGGAAGAGATCCTTGTTATTGGGACAAAGCTCAAGAGTTTAAACCAGAAAGATTCTTGAATAGTTCAATAGATGTGAAAGGACATGATTTTGAACTAATACCATTTGGAGCAGGAAGAAGGGGATGTCCTGGAATAATGTTTGCCATGAATGTGATTGAGCTGGTCCTAGCAAACCTTGTTCACCAATTTGATTGGGAAGTACCTGGTGGAGTGGTGAGAGATCAGACATTGGACATGACTGAAACTACAGGGTTGAGCAGTCACAGAAAATTCCCTCTCATTGCAATTGCATCCCGTCATGAATAAGAAAAAAGTGTATAAAGATAATAAGTTGAAAGGAAAATAATGGAATCTACTCTCAATATTGTAGTAATGAATAAATGAGCTTAGTTTGTGTTGTTCTTGGGTCGTTCTGTTAAGATAGCGAGACAATTTAATGTACTTGTGAAGTTTATTATTCTCGTAATATTTTGGGATGCCATTAAGCTCTTAAGTGTTTATTATTCTGGTAAAATTTCTGCTTCTATATACTATTTTATTTGTAACATTTGCATACAGGGGAGAAGAAAGATCTCTAATATATGTCAATATCGATGGGGTAGTTGAAGAAGAGAGTTAACATAGGAGAAGTAACGAGAATGATTGCGTGCATAAAGGAAAAGACTAATATAAGAAAGTGAGATGAGTTTTGATAATAGATGCGTAAACATTATGGTGGTGTTTGGGCTTTCATTTCATGAACTCACATTTTTGTGCTGTTTGGGCTTGTAGTAGATTCCATTATTAGCTTCTAGATAAATTCTTCGTGCACTCTAATACCCTCTTCCTACGTTCCAATATAAAATTTTAATTCCAATATAAAATTTTAATTCCATAATTACTCCTATGCAAAAAGATGAAAACCGGATGACACTTCTATCCGATTCCCAAAGAAAAAATTGACATTTTACTTTGAAATGACAACCGGATCGCATGCTCATCCGGTTATCAATTTTTTCGCAATGTGAACCGGATGGGGGTGTCATCCGGTTCTTATTTCCAAATCAAAACGAGAATCGGATCTGGTTCTCATACCCCAAATCGGAAAATTCCTCCGTTCGCCGTCGACAGCGCCCCAAACCTTAAATCAACTACTCTAATCAGTAATATCACTTACTAATTGCTAATAAACATAAAAAAAAATACTTACCTATTGCTTGTTTGAAGGATTAATAGAAAAATTGGAAGAATGAAAATAAACAGATGCTGAATTTGTGAATGGATGCTGAAATGACAACCAGATGACATACTCATCCGATTGTCAATTTTTTCGCAATGTGAACCGGATGGGGTGCTATCCTGTTCTTATGTTTTTGCCAGTGTGAATCGGATAAGAGTGAAGGGGTGGAGGCTAATTTGGTCTTTGCACTTTTAAAGTTAAGGACATAACTATCATTTCATATTTTATATGAGGGTGTAGGAAGAGGGTATTAGGGTGCAGGAAGAACTCGTCTAGCTTCTAAACAATAGTTTGTATCAAAAGTGTGATATAACTAGTCAATTTTAATACGATATAAAAATTTAATAATTTTTTTAAAAGTTAAAATTGTAAATTTTTTAAATTTAATGTTATATTATATAAGATGTGTATGTCATACTATTAATTCTAAACCCACGTTAACTTCTCATTAAATAAAATATTTGTATTAATGTTGAATTAGCATAGCATACTAAAACAATTCACTTAATTGTAGATATGGATAAAGCTAGTTTACCCAACTCTAAACTCATACTAACTATTTTTATAAGTAAAAATATTTATACTAATATTAAATTAGTCTTTGCTTAGACTATATTAATTGAAATAAATATTAAAAACAAATAATGTTAACATCCGTACATTTGAGGTTAATATTATTTATATTTGTTTTATGTTAGTATTGATTAGATAGACTATAATTCAATTATTTTATTATTTATTATACCTATATTGTTGAAAAAAAATCACTTTATAAATATAAGAATGAGCGAAAATGAAGACATAAAGAACGTAAGATTTAACGAGGTTCGATAATTTGTCTACGTCCTTGGAAGTGTTTGATGCGTTTTATTAGAGGGATCACAAAACTAGGGTTACAATTACATATGATTATATAAATAATCCTAAATACGGTATAATAACTAAAATACCCCTACACTCCTGACCTAGCTCACAAAGTCTATAACTTCCCCTTTTATTTGGTATTATGAGTCATACCTAACAAATTTCCACCTTGGCGAATATACGCCCCCTTAGAAGATATATAATCCGAAAATATCAAACACATATAGTGGGCTGGGCTACCATATTTCTCTAGCAACTATAAACATTCAACAAATTCAAATGCTTGAACTTTGTCTATGGTAACTAGGTTGGTTAACATGTAAGCTGCATTCTCCACAGTACCAATCTTTTGCAATAGTATCTCACCAGATGCAATCAACTCTCTGATCTTGTGAAACCTCACATGAATATGCTTTGTTCTAGCATGATATATCTGGGCTCTTCACTAAATAAATAACACTCTAACTGTCACAACGCAACTGAACTCCACCTTACTAAACACCCAATTCATTTACTAACCCAGTAAGTCACAAAGCTTCTTTTGCAGCCTCAACTACTGTCATGTATTCAGCTTCAGTGGTAGATAATGCAACAATAGATTAGATAGTTGACTTCAAACATACAGGTCCTCCACTGATAGTAAAAACATACCCAATTATTGACCTTCTATTATCCAAATCACCTGCATAATCTGAATTCACATATGCAACAACCAAAGGATCACCCTGCTGATTACCAAACACAATGCCATGCCCATAGTACTTGAAAATCCATTTGACTGCCTCTCAATGTTGCCTACCTGGTTTAGACATGTATTTACTAACAACATGAGCTAAATCAGGGCATGCACATACCATTGCATACATCAAGCAGCCAACTAGCATAAGGAACCTCTGCCATATCCGTAACCTCCTTATTTGTCTTAGGGTATGTCAAAACCTAATTTCGTCCGGATAGACAAAATTCATTTCAAAAAATATATATATTTATTTCTAATTAACTTCTAAAAGAGAATTAAAAAAAGAGAGAGAAATTATTTGATCGAATGTGATTTTTTGTTGATAAAATATGTGTTATTATTATCAAAATTTCTTTTTAAATTTTATTCTTCTCTTATTTTCAAAAAACAATTTGATAATAATAACAAAATACAAAAATTATGGATCTATCAAAACTACCACCTCTTGGGTCAGCCCTCATCTCTTTTCACACCCCTAGCATCCAAGCCCAACCCTCTTTCTCTTCTCACACTCCCTATTCATCCGCACACCCCCAAATCTTCAGGATCTTCCAACTCTCTCTCCTCCCAAAAATTTTCGTACATTCAACAAACCAACACACAACAGCACCATCCTCCAGTACCTGCAAAAAGCAATTTGGTCCCTGCAAGAACGATCCCGAGGCTGGTAAGAAAGCAGGGAATGTCCCCTGATAAGACAAAAAAAGAGAGAGACACATAGCCATATACTGGTTTTGGGGATATATTGCAAACAGCAGGAGAAGTTAGGGGATCCTATCCTTACTAAAAAAAAAAAAGGACATGAAGAGAAGAAAAGGAATTACATAGAGTTCCAAGGGATTGCTAAGATTCTGAAGAGAGATTGCTTGGAGTTAGGGGGAGAAGAAAAAGAAGAAAAGCTTAGAGAGGTATCATGATTCTTGCTTCCTGCTGCTTGGTCTCTCTAATGTGTTTTTACATTTGGAAACCCTGAATGATTATATGTTTCTCGTTCCCTAAATCTCTCATGTGTTTCAAATGATTTCATGCTTCCTGTTCCATTGATTTCTTACGTGCTTTGGTATTGTGTTTCTGCATATGCCTGTGAATAAGATTCAAACGTAAAATAAAAGAATGAAACAGAAGGAACATATGAATAAAACTTAGACATAAGCATAAGAGAAGAAGATGAGAAAGAGCCAAGTATTGTAATAAACTTAGACATAAGCATAAGAGAAGAAGATGAGAAAGAGCCAAGTATTGTAATCTCGCACCTCTGTTCTTGTCAAACCATCCAAGCAACCTTAGAACCTTAACGCCCTCCTCGCTCCACACCAACCCACAAACACCACGTCATAGCTAGGGAGCCACTACCATATCATGCACATGCCTCAAGGTCATTCTCTTCCTCGTCAAAATCACCATGCGTGGCCTCCATCCAATAACCACGAAACCACCAGGTTGCGTCACCATGCAAGCACCATTTACACTCACCACAGGCATCTCTGCTCCCATGACAACCACCTTCTTCCCATTACTTTCTTCTTCTTCTTCTCTCTCGTTCTCACCCTATCTCCACCAAAACCGACAGAACAACCATGCCTCGCCACCTTTCTCACTCCCTTAACCTCGACGTCTCTCCCTACCATCACCTCCGAACCACCAATCTACCCCAACCATGACTCTGTCATACTAAAACACCCCCAACAGCAGTTTTTGGCGCCACTCTTGTCGCCAGCGACTCCTCCTCCTCACCTCCTGATGCCTTCCACCTCCTACACTCTCCATCAAGCCACTATCTTCCCCAACTTCTCTCTCCCTTGCTTCCACCAAACTACCACGAAACCTCCTTCACCACCACCTTGCCTCCATTATCCTCACCTCAAACGGCCGCCGCCGAACTATAGCCGCCGTGAGTCAACAACCTTAGCCACGATATCAACAGCCCAGATAAATCCTTGCCATGCCTTCCTCCCAAACCTTCTTTTCCACTTACCCCCTGTTAGCTTATTTTTGCATTTTTAATTAAATAAAGCCCTATTTCTCAGGGTTGAACTAGTCTGGTAGTTAGCTATTTTTAAGTATGCATAGGTGTGCGTGACCTACTTTGTAGCCATGTACGTAGATTCAGTTTTCAACGTTTTTATGTAAAGGCTTATAAAAGTCGTACCATTCTAATTGAATAAAGCAGAGTATTTTCTACTCACAAACTGTATATGCACAAGTTGTGCTCTGAGTTTTTTTTAACAATTGGTATCAAAGCTCCGTAAGGGGCCTGATAAAGTGTGAACCAGTGTGAACTCGAGTGAAAGGAGTGTGGGATCTGGGAGACAGTGTGAGTGCATAAGCAGAAGAAAGAAGAATGTATGGGTTAGAGAAATTTGTTCAACCGGCCATCCCGAAATTTGATGGTCATTATGAGTTTTGGTCCATGACCATGGAAAATTTCTTACGCAGCAAGGAGATGTGACAGATTATTGAAGATGGGATACCTGTGTTAGGTACCCACCCCACTGAGGCTCAACAAAAAGCTGTAGCTGAGGATACGTTGAAAGACTTGAAGGTAAAAAATTACCTATTTCAAGCAATTGACAGGGAGATCTTAGAAACCATTTTGGACACAAGTACGTCCAAGATGATTTGGCAGTCCATGCAACAAAAATACCAAGGTTCAACCAGGGTCAAACGAGCTCAACTCCAAGCCTTGAGACGTGAGTTTGAATTACTCACCATGAAAGATGCGGAAACCATTGATCAGTATCTGGGACGCACTCTCAGTACTGTCAACAAGATGAAGTCAAATGGAGAGGTGATAGACTCAAGTACTGTGATTAGTAAAATACTCAGATCACTCACCCCAAAGTTCAACTATGTTGTATGTTCAATAGAGGAATCCAATGATTTGAGTAAGCTAAGCCTTGATGAACTCCATGGAAGCTTACTGGTTCATGAGCAGCGAATGCAGGACTCTCAATCTGATGAACAAGTGTTGAAAATTACTCATGATAACAGATCAGAAACAGGTCGTGGACACAGTCGAGGAAGTCGTGGTCGTGGAAGAGGTCGCGGAAGACAATCACTAAATAAAGCACTTGTAGAATGTTTTCGGTGTCACAAACTAGGACACTTCCAATACAAGTGCCCACGAGTGGAAAAACAGGCGCATTATGCAACGTATGAGGAATCATCAGGGGTAGAGGATGAAGTACTATTGGTAGCATATGAAGCTACAAATCAATCTGTGCAGCAAGAAGATTGGTTTCTTGATTCTGGTTGTAGTAATCATATGACTGGAAATAAACGGTGGTTTACCAAGATACACGAACAGGGATTGTGCAAAACCGTAAAACTTGGCAATGACACCACTATGGCAGTAGCAGCAAAGGGGGACATTCAAGTTTGTATCAATGACATCTCACATATCATCACAGATGTATATTACGTACCAGAACTTAAAACCAATCTTTTAAGTTTAGGGCAACTCCAAGAGAAAGGTTTGGCTGTCTTGATTCAACATGATACCTGCAAAATTTTTCATCCAGATCGTGGATTACTTCTTCATACCAGCATGAAAGGAAATAGGATGTTTTACTTAACATCTTCAATGAATCCTCACAAATCACAGTGCCTTCATGTAAGTGACGTTTCGGAACAAGAAGCACAACTCTGGCATAAAAGGTTTGCTCATCTGAACTTTCAAGGACTGTGCACACTTGCCAACAAGCATCTGGTAATCGGTCTACCTCCTCTAAAGTCTCTCATAGAAATATGTACCTCATGTCTCACTGGCAAACAACATAGGGACACTATACCAAGACAAAGTTCTTGGAGAGCCTTGAGGAAACTCCAACTAATTCATGCTGATGTGTGTGGTCCTATTTCACCCTCGTCTCACAGTAACAAAAGGTACATTTTGAGTTTCATTGATGACTACTCTCGTAAGACATGGGTTTACTTTCTGCATGCAAAATCTGAAACATTTAGTGCATTCAAAAGTTTCAAGGCTCGTGTGTAAAAAGAAGCCAACGCTTCCATTATCTGTCTAAGAACTGATAGAGGTGGTGAATTTACCTCTGAGGAGTTTGCAAATTACTGCAATCATCAACGGATTTCAAGACAAAAGACAACAGCTTACACTCCACAACAAAATGGAGTTGCAGAGAGAAAGAATCGCACTATCCTAAATGCAGTCTGAGCAGTCTTACATGATAAATGTGTTCCAAAATTATACTGGCCTGATGCTGTCCGGTGGTGTGTTCACGTCCAGAATCGAAGCCCATCATCTGCAATAAATCACCAAACTCCAGAAGAACTTTGGAGTGGAGTCAAACCACATGTGGGCTACTTTCGGATATTCGGTTGCATTGGTCACGTTCATATTCCAGATCAGAAGCGGAGCAAATTAGATGATAAAAGTCAACCGTGTATACTTCTGGGGGTAAGTGAAGAATCAAAAGCTTACAAACTATACAATCCTACTGACAATAAAGTCATAATAAGCCGGGATGTAGTGTTTGAGGAGGATAAAAGCTGGAACTGGCATGATAATATAAAAGAATGCATGGATGATACTCGAGAAGGTGAACAGGAATGCATGGATGATACTCGAGAAGGTGAACCCCCAACTCTAGAAGATACACCAGTAGACTCTGCCCTACATGAGCCCCCAGTCAGTCATGACACCAGTTCAGACCCACTGATCAATCCTGATTCAGACTTAGAATCTCATCATCCTCCAGCTGAAGGGAGGGCAACAAGACACAGGCAACCACCAGCATGGATGACCGACTATGAAACTAACCTGTCGATAGCAGAAGAGGAAGAGAGTTTACTAGCCATGATGATGTGCGAATCTGAAGATCCTCCCTCATTTGAAGAAGCCCATACAAATCCAAAATGGAGAGATGCAATGCACGCTGAAATCAACGCAATAGAAAGGAACCACACCTGGGAACTCGTGGATCTTCCAAAAGGAATTACGCCAATCGGTGTGAAGTGGATATTTAAGACCAAACTCAATGAAAGTGGTCAGATCGAGAAATATAAGGCCAGATTGGTGGCCAAAGGTTATGCTCAGAGGTTCGGAATCGACTATACAGAGGTTTTTGCTCCAGTCGCTCGACTTGATACAGTGCGAGTCTTACTAGCTTTGGCAGCTCAAGGCACATGGGAGGTCTTCCAACTTGACGTAAAGAGTGCTTTCTTACATGGTGAACTTCAAGAAGAAGTATTTGTCTAGCAGCCTGAAGGTTTTATCAAAAAGGGTAGAGAAAATCAAGTGTATCGGCTCAAGAAAGCTCTTTATGGGCTTAAACAAGCTCCACGAGCTTGGTATAGCAAGATTGAAGCATATTTTGCAAAAAAACACTTTGATCGATGCTCCAGCGAACACACCCTATTCGTTAAAAGGATTCATGGTAATATTCTAATTGTTAGCTTATATGTTGATGACATAATTTTCACTGGAAACAGTCGTCAAATGTGTGAGGACTTTAAGAGGTCGATGCAATTAGAATTTGACATAACAGATTTGGGAAGAATGAGGTACTTCTTGGGAATTGAAGTTATACAAAGTGATGTGGGAATTTTCATCTGCCAAAGACGTTATACTCGTGAGATGTTAGCTCGGTTCAACATGACAGAATGCAACCCTGTTCGCAATCCAATTGTACCAGGCACTGCACTATCCAAAGATGATGAAGGAACATCAGTTGATGCCACCAAATTTAAACAAGTTGTTGGTAGTCTCATATACCTAACAGTCACCCGGCCAGATCTAATGTTCGGAGTGAGCCTAATCAGCAGGTACATGGCTACTCCAAAGGCATCACATTGGGCTACCACAAAACGTATTCTGAGGTATGTAAAAGGTACCATTGAGCACGATATTCTATATCAAAAGGGAGGAAAGACCGAAATCACAGCCTATAGTGACAGTAACTATGCTAGGGACTTGGATGACAGACGAAGCACTTCTGGAGCAGTATTCATAATAGGATCATGGGCTATATCATGGGCTTCGAAAAAGCAGTCAGTGGTTAGCTTATCAACTATAGAGGCAGAGTATATAGCTACAGCAGCATGTGCCTGTCAATGCATTTGGCTTTACAGAATATTAGAACATCTTGGGATCGAAAAAAAGGAAGCAACCACAATTCTCTGTGATAACAACTCCACTATTCAGTTGTCCAAAAATCTTGTCTTTCATGGGCGTAGTAAGCACATTGCAGTAAGATTTCACTTTCTTAGAGATCTAGTTAATGATCACGTGGTTCAATTGAAATACTGCAGTACTCAGGAACAGGTGGCAGATATAATGACTAAGGCTGTGAAACTTGAACAATTTGAGAAACTTCGACAAATGCTTGGAGTAGTCGACGTTACTACAGTAAGCTAGAGCTTAAGGGAGGGATTGTTAGCTTATTTTTGCATAAAATGAATCTTTTTCCTATTACAATTCTAATAAAAAAGAAGAGTAGGTTAATGACACATATTTAATATTGAATTGGACCTATAATCTTCTTCACCCCTTCCTGTGTCAATAACTAAAATGAAAACTTCTGCTACGAAAAAAGGTTGTGATAAGAAACGTTCAATTTTTCGTGCTCTTGCTACGGTTAAGCGATCTTCTTCGGATAATTCGTCCAAGCCAAGGATAGCTATAATGTCTTGAAGTTCTTTGTAACGTTGTAAAGTTTGTTTAACTCATTGCGCAGTCTCATAATGTTCTTCACCAACGATTCGAGGTTGGAGCATAGTTGAGGTTGAATCTAAAGGACCTACTAAAGCCCTATTTCTCAGGGTTGAACTAGTCTGGCAGTTAGCTATTTTTAAGTATGCATAAGTGTGCGTGACCTACTTTATAGCCATGTACGTAGATTCAGTTTTCAACGTTTTTATGTAAAGGCTTATAAAAGTCGTACCATTCTAATTGAATAAAGCAGAGTATTTTCTACTCACAAACAGTACATGCACAAGTTGTGCTCTGAGTTTTTTTTAACACCCCCAACCTCATTCTTCCTTGCCCAGCATGCTTCCTTACCTCTAATGCCGCCAAGTACAATAGTTCCCAATCCCTCCTCACGTCACCCTCTTCCTCTCGTCACTCTCTTCCCCGTCAGCATTCACCATGCATGGCCTCCAACTTAGTCCTCACTTCCACGCTTCTTTTGCTTCTCTCTTCTCACTCCTTCCCTCAACGCCATCATGCCTCTTTACCATCTTCATCATTCTCGGCCACCACCATACCCCCTACGCACCTTCAGATACCACGTAGCAAGCACCCGAGCCTCTATGTGCCCCTGCGCTACCACCTTTACCACCTTCGACCATCTCGCCACCTCCTAACCGCCAGCCACCACACCCTCCATCCTTACGCTGCCTCACTCTCCCACTGCACCTCCAGATCCGTCGTCGTCAGACTCCCACGCTACTGTTCGCACAGCTAGGTGGAGTCGCGCAACCACTCCCATCACTGCCAACGCCACCATTAGCCCTCAAACCACCCCCATCATCGTCGACTGGCCGGCGCCGTCACGTCCGCCGTCGTTGACTAGTTGTCGCCGTCACGTTCGACAGCCCAGTGGAGAGGTGGCCTCATGATCCCCACCTCCTGAGCGTCAAGCCATAGCCTCCCAAGGCGCCACATGTGCGCCACTAACCCTAATGGGTTAGTGGGGGTGCTCCCTGCACCCCCTGTATTCCCGCCTGCACCTGCAACACCCCTCAATCCCCAAATTACCCCTGCCATCAGTTGAGTTGGATTTGCTTCCTGCACCTCCATCAATTAAGACCTGCACCTACAGACCTTCCAAATTCCAAAAGTGCCCCTGGCTTGTTTTTTCTAAAAAAAAATCCTCTTTTCTTTTAAAAAAAATAATAATGTTTTAAAGGTTTAATTTTAGGCAATGTCTTTTTTTTTTTTTTTTTAAAAAAAAAAGAGCATTTTTCTCATGTAAAGAATGACGTTTTGAATAAAAACTTTCGATTAATTCCTTAATTGACCGCTCGCGTTATATGGGAATTAATTCGGAAGACTTTAATTTCATCTGGAATATCAAAGGGCCATACGCGTCAAGCGATATCCAAAATGAAGTTTAATTAAAAAAAAAAACACTAATCCTCTAAAGTTAAAAATATATCAAAAATCTTCAAGACTAAAAAAATCAACAACTGACAAACAATTTTCTATCCATAGAACTACGTAACCCTGATTCTCCATCTATGATGGAGATACATAGGAGCGAGGTTAAACCTTGTCGGGCTCTTTTCAAAATAAAAATTGTTTTGTTTGCTTTTATTTCTATTTCTCATAAAAAATAAATATTTCAAAAATTACACTCATTTTATTCTATTCAGTTAAAG
>Ga0209489_105932_pt1 | contig 20362 bp, 10 predicted proteins | sample SiratrowhiteBW_FD_187527 | JGI IMG/M metagenome (GOLD analysis project Ga0209489, IMG submission 187527) | Root nodule microbial communities of legume samples collected from California, USA - Siratro white BW (SPAdes) (version 2) | ecosystem: Host-associated > Plants > Roots > Nodule | place...
AAAAAAAAAAAAAAAAAGATGATTATAATTTAGCTCGAGTATTAAATGATCTTCATCCTCCTTAAGATATTCCTTTTTATGCTTATTATCGGGATGGTGAGAGATTACTTCTTTCAATATTTGGTCATGATTTGGTTTGTATTCATTAATTTATAGCAATTAATGTCATATTATTACAAAGATTCCTTGTAATATATTTATACACCAAATTATAGAACAAATAGTGTGAATACATGAATTTTGATGGCAAATATTTGGTTAATTAATGTGATATCTGAGGAGGGGAGTGACATCAATGGATTAATAGCAAGGATAGCAAGGAGGTGACGTTAACAAAATGATGTCGAGCGGGTGACGTTACCAGAATGAGTGTCATCGGCGAGTCAACATCAAAGACGGTGATGCCAATAGGCCAATACCAACCTCTTACCTTGCAAAATATATATTGCTTAGTATCGTATTAACCCTAGTGTTTTATAATACTATGTGGTAGGAAAACGTGAATTTTACTCGGTTAAGGAGAACTTCATTAGTTGGATGTTTACCGAGCAAACTATTGTACTTCTTGTAGATTGGTCCAGGATTTATTCGCGAGAGAGTCGTGTACTTGTATAACTTACTCGTCTTTTTTCCAAGACGGATTAAGGAGGATAACTCAAGTAAAATTTTATGATTTGGGCGAGAAAGATTGAGCCAACTTCTCTCCTTTAAAGAGATGTTGGTCAAGTAACTATGTGGTCACTTAAGTGAGAACCATGTTGGTGGTGTTTGGGTTTTAGAATATTGAAGACCATGCATCTAGGTCACGAGGCTCAAGTATTGGTGAAATAGTAAATTGATGTTTTGGAACTTATTAGAACACACATAATAAGTATATCACTCAACACACTTAATCATGGTAAAAATGTTCAAGTGGTGGATGCTCGATGTCAACACTGAATTTTGTCTTGATAAATAAAATTTTAAAAAATGTGTTTTTCAATATTAATTTTATTATATAATTTTTATTTAAAATATATTTTAATATAAATTTTTTATTTAATTTATAAAATAGGGAGATTAATGAAGTGGCTACTTTTTAACATATTTTTGCAAATTATAACAAAATAATATACACAACAGTAAATACAATTATAACAAAATTATATTACAAATAATTCTAAAAATTTTGATTTTTATGCATGAAAATAAAATCAAGACAACGAGAATATAATTTTGTATTTCTAATGAGCAATTGTGAGGCAGAAAGAGAATAGAAAAAGGAGAAGGAATGAAAATTCTAGGATTAAACAAATCTCACTTATACATAAAATTCAATACCTTCTTTTCAAACAAATGCCATTGTCAATCCATAAATTTACTCAAAACTGATCCCTCAGCACATGAACCTAAGATTATCTATTAACCGTTAATCTTTTTTTATCAATTATATAGATGAATCTTGCATTTACACAAGGATCTTAATGACAACAAATGAATCACACTTTATTCCTATACACAAGCTTTCATTAGGTAGATTAATTCAGATTTAGATATATAATTAAGAGAAGATATTGATATTTTCTAATACTCTCAATAATTATAATTAAGTTATGGATTCTCACGACACACATAAGCACATAATTAAAATACTAACATATATTGAAAGAAAAACATATATGATGAGACATAAATAATCCCAAGATTGATTACATGAGAATAAAAAATGTTAAATCCAACTCCAACAAAATGAGAAGAATGAACAAATGAGGAAGATAGATATACAAAAAAAGAAAAAAAAAAAAGGAACCCAGCAAACCCTAACTGTCATCCCGAGGTTAGATTTTTTCTAACTCCCATGGTGGAAGTTGTGGAAGTCTCCCAAATGGAAGTTTTTAACCCTAATGTAGAGAATCCTTTAAATTAAATTCAAGATTCGACGCTTGCGCCCCACACATGTACTGCACTAGGCATCGTTGGATTCTATTGTTGATCCAAGTTTTGAAGCCCATGTTGTATCGGACCCATGTCGCATCAGGCCCATGTCTGCATACTTGCTTTAGGTGAGTGATTCTTCCTGCACCTCCATACTGACTTCCTGCACCTCCATAATTTTGCATATTCTCATTTTAGCCTTGAGAAAAAGACGAAAATAGCCTTTATCGACGGTAACTGCGATTCAATTTTTTTTTTCTTTATGGATTGCACAAACCGCAATGCAATTAAAAAAATATTATCATTGCATATTGTACAACCCATAATTATTTTTTCTGCACCTTTTACATTCGGGTTGTACAAACCGCAAGTATAAATTTTTCTAAATGTATTGCGGTTTGTACAACCCGCAATGTATTTAAAAAATATTTTATATTGCGAGTTGTACAACCCGCATTGTATTTATAAAAGTGGGTAGGTGGACATAAAAGTGGGGCATTCCTACTTGACACCAAGTCGTTGAGATCCCCTGCTAAAACGAGCTTTCTCTGAGAAAAAAAAAAAAGGTATCATGCTATCCAATAGCAGTTCCAGAAGAATTGTCTCCCAAAAATTTAACCATAACTGTAACCACAACTAATCCAAGCCCCCAAATATCTTGGGGTATTACAAACTTCTCGCATGAGCTGCCCAACTTCTCACTAGCAATGCTCGACATATCCTCACCAGATTCAGCAAATAGCACTCTCACAGATGACAAAAAGCCAGAACAATAAAGCATCTCAGCACCTCCTCTAACTTGTGCAAGGGTTAAAAAGAACTTCATTATTATTGGAATAGAAGTTGAATTTTTATCGTGGAGTTTAAGCATAACTACTAGTAGTTGGAGATGATTCTGCAGGACAGGTAAACAAGTCCTGGGCGTCAAGAAGCTTCTCAGTATTAAATCCATAACCAACAATCAATGTTAATTTTTTTTTAAATGCATTGTGAGTTGTATAAACCGGAATATAAAACAATTTATAAATACATTGCGGGTTGTACAACCCGCAATACAAATTTTTTTTTTGAAATGCATTGCAGGTTGTACAAACCGCAATACATTTAGAAAAATTTATACTTGCGGTTTATTCAACCTGCAATGTAAAAGGTGTAGAAAAAATAATTGCGGGTTGTATAATCTGCAATGATAATATTTTTTAATTGCATTGCGATTTGTGCAATCTGCGAAGAGAAAAAAAAATTGAATCCCAGTTACCGTCGATGAAGGCTATTTTCGTCCTTTTATCAAAGGTAAAATGGGAATATGTAAAATTATGGAGGTGCAGGAAGTCAGTATGGAGGTGCAAGAAGAATCAGTCGCTTTATGGTTGATTGTTCAACTTTATCTTTTAGACTGATTCTTCCTGCACCTCCATATTATCTTTCTGCGCCTCCATAGTAAATATGAATTTACGATTTTATCCTTTTAATTTTTTTTAATCCAATTCTACCCTTCACCTCTTTCACTCAGCACCTCCTTTTTTAAATGAATTGCGGTTTGTACAACCCGCAATAATAAAAAAAAATTAATTACATTGCGGGTTGTACAACCCGCAACTCATTTGAAAAAAAATTATTTGAATTGCGGATTGTACAACCCGCAATAATAATAAAAATTTAAATGAATTGCGGGTTGTACAAAAACTTTTTTTAATTGTATTGAAGGTTGTACAACCCGCAATAATAATTTTTTTTAAATGAATTGCGGGTTGTACAACCCGCAAGTCTAAAATCAGAATTTCCAGACTTGTGAATTGTACAATCCGCAATTCATTGAAAAAAAAATTTCAATTGCGGTTTGTACAACCAACAATAATGAAGGTACAGAAAAAATAATTACGGATTATACAATCCGCAATGATAATATTTTAATTGCATTGTGGTTTGTACAATCCGCAATTCATTAAAAAAAATACTATCATTGTAAATTGGACAATTAGCAAAGAAAAAACAAAAAATAAAATAAAATTGAAACACAGTTACCGTCAACGATAAACGAAGAAACTCTCAAATCCCTCCTCCTCAGCAACTACAACCTCCAGCACAATGTTTTTCCACCTCTACAATCCCTCTTTCTCTATCTTTGATTGTCCCAAACTTCTACCTCCATAAACGTGAACTAAGCACGAAACCAACACCTCCATGTTCTCCTCTGCCTTTAACCTAGTCCTCCAACAATAAGGATATTTTTGTCTTTTTCTCATGGCCAAAATGAAAATATTCAAAATTATAGAGGTGCAGGAAGATAATATAGAGGTGCAGGAAGATAATATAGAGGTGCAGGAAGAATCAGTCTATCTTTTATCTCTCTCTTTACGAGCTCTAATAGTGATATTTGTGATTCAATTATCTCTTATTTATATATTTGACAAAATTAATGAGATTTAGAATGAAATTTAATTAAAAACTCAAATAATTAATTATTTATAATAATAAAAAAATTGAAACAAAAACATAAGATTCAGGGATTAAGATTTAGATTCAAAACTTAAAAGGATTTTACTATAAAAACAAATCCAAAAATATCATATAGTTCAACTTTCTCAATATTATTACTTGTCCTTACTTTGAACATCTTGTCATCCTTATTTTTTTCCGATTCAGACTAGAATGTTGTTAACTCAATAAAAATAATATGTTGTTGTCCTGACATATTTTTTTACTAATGTCAGCAAAAATTTCTTTCATGTTGAAGTTTTATGTTAGAATTTCTCTAGTGAACGTTTGCCGTATTTTTAATTGATGTCAAACAATTTTTTCAATTGACCTTATCTTCAATATTAATTAGACGTTTTTTCAACCAGTGTCAATAAAAACGTATGTTAAAATTATTTATCTACCATCGCTAGTTAAAATTTTCTCGATGATATACTATTCTTCAATCAATGTTATCTCATATTTTTTTTTTATTTTTTTTAAACCTGTGTAAGTCATGATTTTTTTTAGTTCACGTTAATAAAATTTATTTTTAGATGATATTGTTGTTATTATCTATCTATCAATCTAAACTAAAACTATTTCTTTGTGAACTTTAATCAATGTATCATTTAATATTGGCATAACTAATCTTCTGTGTATATGTTAGCATATTTTTTAGACTATTATTATTTTTGGTAGATATATGTAGGGATTTGTTTTAGAAATATTGCTAATGCTATTTTTTTAAAGTGTCAAATTTTTTTTCTAGTGTAATTTGAATTTTTTTTAACTAACCTTAATTAGAATTGTTTCTTGTCAATGCCACTGGAGATTTTTGTAGATTATATATGTAAAAAATACTGACCAAAGACTTAAAAAAAGTTGTAATCTTTGTCTGCAAAAGTAATTGCGGCAACGTAAAACAAGCTCAATTTATATTAACAAGAAAAAAAAAATCTCGTTTTTAACATCGATTAAAATGTTTGAAAAATTGCCAAAAATAAGTTCGTTATATTTTTGAATCATAAAGTTCTGTTTATTAATAAAATAATTTTTGTATTTATTAATAATTAAATTATTCTATTCAAATATCACTAATTTATATCAGTGCAAACTAAAACTTTTATCAAAATAAAAAAAAATTGAAATTTAATAAATTTGAATTGCTTTATGCGAATAAAACATTAAAAATAAAAATTTCTCAAAATGATTGGAGGTGTAGGTTCTGTAGAGGTTCTGAGTGTGAAGATATAAAAGAGTGTGAAAGCTTAAGTTTGAGCCAAAGGCGAGGTAGAAAGTCGGAAAGCACTTTGAGGTGGTAGTAGAAAAATAATAAAAAGTTTGAAAAATTAAGAAAGAAGAAGAAAATATTCTGAGAAAGCACGGGAGGGATGTAATCCTTTGATGAAAAAGAATATAGAGATAAGAAAATTGAGAACATGAGCCCATACTTCACCCAAAAGTTTTCAGAAATAATTTGTGGTGCCCAATGCATTACGCGATTGAGTCCTTTACAACAAGCAAGAACGTCATGCCATACACAAATAAAAAAATGTTCTTTCACATTGCTTTTGCCCAATACAACTTTTGCCAAATTAACTTACCCACCTCTCATTATATAATTCTAGATTTATAATTGTGCCCAATGATTCTTTCTTAACTTCCATACATAATTAGATATCTCCCTTCAATTTTTTCTTTCTTTATTTTGTTAACAAAATGACGGTTATATCAAATAATCATATTTAAAGGACAAAATATGTTAGTGTAATCCTAAGGAGATTTTTTTCCGCTAACAATTACAATTGACAAACTTTAAGTTATAAAGATTCACATGCATAAGAATGTGTATTTGTTACAAGTAAACCACACTAAATGTTCCATAACTGACACGTCAGTTTTTGTTTTCACGTTCTACGTTTAGTAACAACAGACAGAAGAAGTTAGAAGTGTACAAGACTAGCTTTATTGAGAAACATATTGTTTTAGGGTGCACTCACAAAACTCTTACCTTTCGGATACATTTGCACCTTTTTCCAAACCTTCCAAAAACTCACTTCCGTTATATTATATCATAAAATCAGTCATCATAGTTTTCACAGTTTTGAGAATGTTTCACTCCACTTGCAACTCATGCACGAAACCATGTTACTCACTCTTCTGCACCACCCCTTCTGAACCTGATAGCGTGATCAGCATGCAACAGAAAGATGACCCTTCAAGCATACGATAACAGATTCCATGTCACACATAATTCTTAAAAATAATACAAAAGAAAATTTCTCAAGTTTCCCTCCTTAGTTTCTTTCACTCATTCAATCCTTTCGCTTCCATGCTTCAGCAACACAAACACTTCCTATATCTGTTATCCACAATTCTCTGAGTGTGTGCCACAGCTTGGTATCTTCATCATTGCTCATTGTTGATGCCCATAAGCCACATGTAACTTCCTTATTTATTTATTTATTGCTTTTGTTTTCTTCTCACTTGTTAACCTTCATTTCCCTATATAAACCCTCCTTTCTTCCCTTCCCTTCCCATCTTCAATTCAGTTCATTGATTCCAAACACAAACATGGCAACAAAGAAGCTCTTGTGGGTCGTTCTTCTGTCCTTTGCTTTGGTTCTTGGAGTGGCCAATAGCTTTGATTTTCATGACAAGGATTTGGCGTCCGAGGAAAGCTTGTGGGACTTGTACGAGAGATGGAGGAGTCACCACACTGTAACACGAAGCCTCGATGAGAAGCACAAACGGTTTAACGTGTTCAAGGCAAATGTTATGCATGTGCATAACACTAACAAGATGGATAAGCCTTACAAGCTGAAACTCAACAAGTTCGCTGACATGACCAACCATGAATTCAAGAGTACCTACGCTGGCTCAAAGGTTAATCACCACAGAATGTTCCGAGGCACGCCACATGGGAACGGGACCTTCTTGTATGAGAAGGTTGGTAGGGTTCCTCCTTCTGTGGATTGGAGAAAGAAAGGTGCCGTCACTGATGTAAAAGATCAAGGCCAATGTGGTAAGCTAAGTGATCACACTCACTAATCATAGACCTCAAACTAGGTGAATGAATAACGTTTGACAATTAGCTTTTAATCGAGTTTTTTTTAATGGCATTGTTAGCTTTTAATCTATAGTTGACTTCATCTAATGGGATAAACCTGTTGTTATTGAGTAAAAAGCTGTAAGGTGGATTTGGTGTGATCATATTCTTTTGTTCTCTCACGGTTATCTTTCAGTCCATATTTTGATTTTATGTGCTCATATAGGCTATAGCTTCTAATAACACTGTTTTTTTTGTCTTTAAGCCTTAATTCATGCAAAATATCTTTTGATTAATGTCTCGTGTAGGTAGCTGCTGGGCTTTTTCAACTGTTGTAGCTGTTGAAGGCATCAACCAAATCAAGACAAATAAGTTGGTCGCGTTATCTGAACAAGAGTTGGTGGACTGTGACACGGAAGAAAACCAAGGATGCAATGGTGGGTTAATGGAATCTGCTTTTGAGTTCATCAAGCAGAAGGGAGGCATAACAACAAAAAGCAATTACCCTTACACTGCACAAGAAGGAACCTGTGATGCATCAAAGGTGCATGTTCGGCCAAACTTCTTTTTCCTTTGATAAAACCAATATAATTGACAGATAACTTCAGAAACCTAAAATGCCAAAAATCTTTCATGTGGTAGGCGAATGACCTAGCTGTGTCAATTGATGGCCATGAGAATGTCCCTGCTAATGATGAAGATGCATTGCTGAAAGCTGTCGCCAACCAACCTGTTTCTGTAGCCATTGATGCTGGGGGATCTGATTTCCAGTTCTACTCTGAGGTAAATATCTAATTCACTAATTCAGTGTATTTTTTTTTCAAATAGTTACCACTGAACATGTTTCAATAGGTATGCTGCTATGATGTGAGTATTTGCCATCAAAATTGAAGCAAAAGGGTACATTGTAATTTTATATAAAAAAAATTGCAGGGAGTATTTACTGGAGATTGTAGCACGGATCTAAATCATGGTGTAGCGATTGTGGGGTATGGAACAACTGTTGATGGGACTAATTACTGGATAGTGAGGAACTCTTGGGGAGCAGAATGGGGAGAACATGGTTACATCAGAATGCAAAGGAACATATCTAAAAAGGAGGGGCTTTGTGGCATAGCCATGTTGCCTTCCTACCCAATCAAAAACTCCTCTGATAATCCAACAGGATCTTTCTCATCTCCCAAAGATGAACTTTGAAAGCCTCCCACAAAATCAAACTCTCATAAGCCTTGGTTGTTGTTTTTAAATTTGTATCTAATATTCCATGCCAATGTATCCATCAATATATTAACATCAGACAGAAATAAGTACTTTAATTTGATTTGAGTGCTAGCAGTTTCTCATGCTTCTATAGCCTAGTGTTGAATGCAAAGTGATAACTTTGAAACATTTATATAAACAGAAATTGATCAACAGAGTCCAGATTGTATTGTATATGATATGATCACTTTGAACATACACCATGCCATTTTATTTTTGGATTATACTATTATACTGGAAAACACATTAGAAGGCTGATAGAAGGTAGACACGATGAAACTTGTAGCAAGCAAGTGATCACGATTCATCCATCATCAGCCGTAGCACCTGATGGGATCAGTGCAACCTTTTTGTGCTGACTGTTTGTTTCCTTCACCTTTTCCTCCACCTTTCTCCAGATATTGTTGATGATACTCCTCTGCTTTGTAGAACCTCTTAGCAGGAAGTATTTCTGTCACAATCTTCCCCTTCAACTCCAACTGTTTTGCTTCTTTCGATTCCTGCGCTAAGCGAGCCTGCTCTTCGTTGTAGTAGTATATTCCTGATCTATACTGTGCCCCCACATCATTGCCCTGAGATTTATACACACATGCATGAATAAACAATTAAGAACATAACATGTTTTGAAAGTTTTACCTTACTATTGAAATAATGGTTTGTATTAAGTTATAACTTACAATAATTGTGATGGTTGTGTCATAATCTTTGGTATTGTCAAAAAGTAAGGTCAAAATTGGAGTTCCAAAAAACCGAACTTTGTGCCAAAACTGACCCACATGGCCAAATAATTTCCATAGATTTACGTACCTGGCGGTTGATGGAAGTTGGGTCATGTCGAGACCAAAAGAGAGCAAGTAGATTAGCGTAGGGGCAAACCTTCGGGTCGAACTGAACCCGAACCACTTCAACGTGGTTGGTGGATCCGGTGCAAACCAGTTTGTAATCTGGATCCGGGGTGTGGCCCTGGGTATATCCAACCTCGGTCTTCACCACTCCCTCAATTCGCTGAAAGGCCAATTCCGCTCCCCAGAAACAACCCGATCCGAACTCAGCGAACTGGAGATCCGGAGTATCCGGAACATCCGAATCCGGGTCAAGAGCAGGGTTGTTGTGAGCCTCATCGCCTCCATTGGCAGCCATTGTCCTTCAGCACTGGTGTCACAGATCAAGGCCTTAAGTTAATAAGATGGAGAAAAAATGAACGTTAATTAATTGATTTTGATAACGACAGAAACTCACGGGTGCAACGAAACGGTTGTTGTGGTGACTAGGAAGGGATAGAATTCAGAATGAAACTATATTATAAATTTGGATGGGTGCATCATGACATCGATTGAAGACATAAAAAGAAATTCTTACACATTCACTTGCATGATTCTGTGTCTCTTTCCCACATGACTAGATTCACATTGTTACCAATACTATTTACATCTGTTAATTACTGTGAATTTTTTCTGTATAATAATTAATAAGTTTTTAAAGTTCATATCACTTTAAATAATAATTAACAGAAATAAACAGTATTCGTAATTAATATTAAATAATATTAATTAATAATTATTATTACTAATTGTAATTAATCATATATTCGTAATTAATATTAAATAACAATAGTAATTATAATAATAATAACGTAATAAAATAATTACAGTAGCAATTCAACAGCATTAAAATTTTAATAAAATCATAATAACAGTTAAGAATCTTTTAATTACAGTAGCAATTATAACATGCAAATTATAATAACATTTAATTATAGGACTAATATCACCTAAAGTTGTGCACGTTGGCATCATTTTTTCCGAATGAAATAGTACACAACTGACATGATTTGACTATTTTAATAAATTAAATAATTTTTATTCATTTAGAAAAATTACACTAGTTTAAAAAAAAAAACAATATATTACACATTCACTTGCATTATTCTGTTTCTCTTTCCCACATGACTAGATTCAGATTGTCCTATATTGGTTTGGTTTGTTGTTGGAGATTGAAATGCTCAATTTTGGTATTGGCTATTTGCATGCACCACTTGGAACTTTTCTCTCCCCTTTCCTTTTCAATCTTGCTTTCCATTTCTTCAACTTGTGGAGGCTGGTTGTGCACCTTTTCTTTTCAAATGACTAAAAAAAATAATATTTTTTAATAATTATTAAAAAGAAAAATATTATTAAAATTTATATATGCATATAAAGAAACAGTTGTAAACTATTTTTTTTATTAATTTTAGTTAAGTTCTAAATATATAGTAAATTTAAGTACTTTTAATCCAATTTAAAAAATATTTTATTCAGTATTTAAAATTTTATTTTTAAATATCATATTTTTTATTATTATTGTCCACGAGATGACCTAATTCATATTTTTGTCTTTTCTTTTTAATTTATCTATGATTTATTTATTTTATTTAATTTCTTTTGACTTGTCAGATAAACTCTTTCTTTCCTTTTTTAAGTTAATTGAAATATTAAATAAAAAATAAAATGGATGATCACGACATTTCATTAATAACAAAATGAAATAGTGAACTAACAGAAAAAAAAAACTTTAAATATTCAATATAACCAAAATTTAAGCCTAAATTTGATAATGTTATAGTTACATAACGAATATAATATTCCATAAATACCTACTATTTATTATAGACAGTTTCTTAACTATAACAGAAACAAATATTGAAATTTACGGTAAAGCTACACTATTAATCGTTTTACATTAACAAAACTTAAGGAGTTGTCGATTCTATATTCTTTAATAATAAAAACATGATATAATTAATTTTTTAATATACTTATTATTACAATAAAAAGCAATTATTGATATAAGAAAGTAAAAGTGTAACAAGATATATACTTAAAATATAGATATAAAAACACTCTACATTTAATTAATTATTGTAATTATTCAATAAAAATATTTTCAATATTTTATCATGCTCATCATAAATATTTTTTCTTCAAGTTTGGCAAATTAAAAAGTTGGTTAAACAAAGTTTAAAAAAATGTGTATACAAAAATAGGTCTTCCCATTTTTTAAAATCAGTAATTTTAATTTAAGCTGTGTAATTCAAGACGTCGATGTGTCGCTTGAACGAATATTCTCTTATGATTAAATTAGATTCGGTATTAGAAGATTAAACAGAATAATGTATTTAAATTTAAAATAAATAAGCAAGTAAATTTAGTCCCGCAATATGACGTGAAGATCAATATTAATATCTTAGCAATCATAATGTATTTTAGATGATTGATCTAAAATTATTACCTCTAAAAATCAAACTTTTATTTTAATATTGATAAAACTTGATTAATACGAGTTGTTTATGTTTAATATAAGATAATAAAAAAGTATTTAAGTATTTAATTTTTCTCTCTTCATTTTTGGCTTTTGAGGATGAGTTTTAGCTTATAGAAAATAAAGAATAAAAATTGAGAAGTAACAAATAAAGAAAGCATAGTTTGGTTTATAAATTAGACGGTCAATTTGTTCGGAAATAACAAACCAGAGGTACCATACTCCACGAAAAAGATGCTAGGGGACCACATAAAATAATATTGAAAAACTAAAAGGATAAGTTTACGTTTAAAATTATTGTTTGACTTAACAAAGACAAATTGATTTTAAATTATTATTTTACTTAAAATTCTAACAGTACAATCTCAGCAAATTAAGAAATTCTTTTTATAAAATTGTTCATAATTCCTTCATGTTTCTTAATACTTTTAATTTTACTTTTCGAAGTTGTCATATTCTTATTAGATAGAAAAGAAAAATAAATTCAATCAATATTCTTTTCGCATTGAATATTTAAATCTTTTACAATGATTTAAGAACTGTTAAATAAAAGTTTAATTAAAAGTTGAGATTGTACATGTTAAAAGATGGGTTGCTGTGAGAATTGTTATTTTCAACCTTTTCAACATTGGTTAATGCCTTAACTAATAGAAAAAGTTTAAATTTTTAAAATAAATTACCAGTTTTAGGGAAAGTTCGCTAAAACTTCATATAATTTATACAAAAATTTAACCTAACATACGTTAAAATACATATTTACACATCTTTAAATTAGAAATTATATATTGTTTTGACATTTGGAAAGAACATTGTTTTAATAAAAAGAAAGGAAATATTTTTTTTTAAAAAAAATTCTCTATTAAAGATGTATTTCTTTCATTTTATTGGAAGAAAGTGACAAGGTATTTCAAAAAATCTGGAAGAAACGTAAAAATAAAGTTAAAAAAAATAAATTTAATGGTAATGTGAGAATTAAAAGTTAAAAACGAAGTTAACCTTATACTTTGAATATACACCATGGCATTTTATTTTTAGATAATACCATGAAAGAAGCCACACCTAATGATTAAAATGTTATAAAGCAACACCTAGTGCAACCTCCGTTGGACATGAATGGATTCACATTTTTTTTTTTTTTTTGCTAAAATTGAAATGGTAAATTTTGGTGTTGGCTATTTGCATGCTATCTTTTCTAAATAATTTTAAAATTAAAATATTTTTTTTATTTTTACTTTTTTATCTTGTTTAATATACTAAGTTAATTAATATATTACTTACATAGTTATAAATTTCAAAGTTATATAAAAGCAAGAGTTGTGATCTTTTTAACAATATTTAATTATAAAATCAGAGAACTTAATATAATTAAATAAATTATTAATTTTAATTAGAATTTTATTATATTATTGTTAACACCTAAACTATAGTTAATATAAAATAAATATTCTGCTTGAAAAATTTGCCATATTATTGTTTAATATATCAAAATATAATAGGTTAATTTCGATACACACTTTGAGTTTTACAATATTAAATAGTTTTTATATTTCAAAAATTAATTAACATATACATATATAATATTATTTATCATTACATAATTTAAATATAAAATAGATTATTTATTCTCCTCTTCATTGAAGATTGGATCTTGCATCCGTTGCTAAAGTTAATAAAACATGCTTTTGGCAGTTTTTAGCTTTTTGTTTTTAGACTGTGTAATCAAAATGTTTTTATATTTATAATCTATAACATGTTGATTTTTTTTAAAAAAATACAATCTAAATTATACAATATGGTAATTTAAAAACTAATATATTTTAGATTATACAATCCAGAAGTTACTTTCGATTATATTACATAATCTAGAATATATTATTTTTAAAAATATATTTGAGATTGTATAATCTGAAAGATATTTCTGCATTTAAAATTATATTATGAATTGTATAATTTTGAGTATATTTTGAAAACCAACATGTTCGGGATTGTACAATCCAAAGTGTATCTAGAATGTGTTTGTTGTTACAAATATTATTTATAAAGTTTATTAAAGTTTGGTTTTTATTAATATAAGAATATATTGCTGACAAAGTTATAGCTAAGACTAAAGTTGGTGCATCTCAATGTGATGGTAGGTAGAGAGCTACGACATCGATCCGTAGATGAGATCATGAACAGATTTGTCATTCTAGTGTTGTTAATGTAATGGATGCAGTTAGAGGAGAACATGATCGGTTTCTCTAAAGAACATTTCAAATTGTTCTCTATTAACAAGTTTCACTAATCATGTTGCTTTGAGATCATGCGAGGGTGAGGTAAGAATAAAAAATTATAGTTAATTTTTGTATTGGTCATCATGACATTATTTTTAGTTACAAACACTCATTTTTGTTAGGATTATGGAGAATTAAAATTGGTCTCTCATGATAGTAAATTAAATAAATTTGAGATGCCTCATCCTCGAATTGGGGCACTTATGCTTAATTTGAGATTGTTGTCGTTGTATGCATAAGTTATTAGGTAACCAATAAGGAGTTGATTTTGTAAAGAAGTGGCATCAAGACACCAACACTGTCTACCTTCTAGTTAGTGAGATACAATAACATTAGATATTGTGTCGTCACTGCTCCATATCCTTGTTGTGGGGTAATTTCCTATATATGTCTCGATTAAATTTGCTGCAACTTCAACTATTTTGGTCGAGCTGGTAGGGGTTGACTTGGGTGATTCCACCGTAGAGATGATGAATTGTTGGGGTGCACACGTCAAACTTAGTTGGCTCGAGAGGTATATAAGGACTGTTACGTCTGCCAAACTTGGGAGTATGCCGCAAGGGCTTATTTGTTGCATCTATTGAGACGCACAATATTTGCTGACAAGAGTGAAACATCAACACTATAAGAAAAATCATATTTATGAACGATTAAAATTCGTCAGTAATGTCAAAATTCTATCGATAAATCGGAATTACTGAAGAAATTTCAACAGCTAAAACTTCATCGATAAAATGTTTGTCGATAAATTTATCGAAGGAAATTTGTCAATAAATATAAACATCAATCACTACAAGAAAAATGCTATTTGGACACCAATTTTATCTACCAAATAAAATGATTGCTAATTATAACCAAAATAACTACCAAATTAGATTTTAGTTGCTAAATAATTACAAAATATAAGTAATGATTGAATTTAGTGACCAATTAAGTCCAGATAATTAATATTTAAAATTAGCTATAAAGCTTTTAGCCACTTATGTCATTACATTCTATATTGATATCTAATTAAGTTAGAAACTAATTTAGAATCTAATGGTATAAGTGGCTAAAATCTTCATAGTTAATGTTAGATACTAATTATCTTGGCTTAATTGGTTACTAAATTCAATCATTACTTTTATTTTATAGTTATTTAACAACCGTAACCTAATTTAATAGTCATTTTGGTTATAATTAACAATCATTTTATTTAGTAGCTAAAATTAGTATCTAAATAGTTTTTTTTTCTTGTAATGAATAGTTTATAAATTGTGGTCTATAGTGGTTCGTAAGTCACGTTATAAAATCATTGCCTTTTTTTCCATTTAGACAACATTTATATACTTGTAGACAAGTGTAGTGTTGCTTAAGACAAAAAAAAGTTGTAATGCCTATAAAAAAAATGTTGTAATGCCTATAAAAAAAAGACGCAAACATAATTGAAAGAATTGACTTAAGTAATTTTATACAATCTTAAGGATTACATTATCATAAAGAACAATATCAAGAACATGTTGCTCAACAACGACCATACCTTAGCACACTATAAATACAAAAATAGTCTCACTAGAATATAATCAAGTTTATCAAGTTTTACATTACTACTTACAATCTGTAGAGTTCTTTCATATGTTATTAGTGGGAGTGCAATAATTTATATATTTCACTTTATGAATTAATCCACTTCTAAAACTTTAATCGTGTCTTCTCTTAATGAGAATTTACTTTCACAAAAACTTTTATAATTTTATAACAAAAAATAACAATAAAGAATACTCGAATTCATAGGGTTTATAAACTTAAGAATACTTAAAAAAGATACTGTTTATAAACTTATTGTAATTAAAAATGATTTATATACTTTTAATCAAATTGTTATATGAAACTCTTTTTAAGGGTTTTTTTTGAAGGATTATTGAACTTAACGTAAGATTTGAAAGGTGAATTAGTATAAAAAAATTGTGTTACTTCTTAAAAAGATGATATTTTATAAATTGTCTAGTCTTCGTCAGAAGAAAGGTTTAGGAGACCATATTCAAATCCTTCCCCTTTTTAAAGCATGCCTGTACCATTAATCTTGTAGGAGAAATGTATTTTTTTACATTTGATGCTATATATACCTTTTTATAATGATTGCACTTCATAAATGATGTAGAAATGTTCTTAGTAGCTCAATTTCTACTATTTTCTTTTTTTAATTAATCATATTATATCAGTTCTTCTTCTAACTGATATTGTATTTAAATTGGTTTTTAATTGATATAGAAACTCTCTCAATAATATCCATATTGTTGATGTTGAATGTCAAAAATAAAAAATTGTAAATTTATAACTGATGTAAAGTGTTCGAATTAATTACAGCAACTAGCTTTCGTGATAAGACCCGAGTCTACTTATCTTGTAGTTGTAGACTTTTTAAAACACGCCTAGCAAATTCATATGTAAAAGAGAAATTGTTTTACACTTTATACCATACTTTTAGTAGCGACCCTTTTTTAAATAATAGAAGACAACATAATACCTTCCAAGATATATTAAATGATATTAAAGACATAACTGAATAATTTAAAAAAAGACATGCTTCCTCTTAGTGTAAATGATGTTTTTCGTATTGGTATCTCATATGTATGTATTATTTGAGTTTAAGCAATATTTTGTCTATAATGTTAAAATTTAAGACTATTAAAATTACATATATCTGTATTTGTGTTTTTTTGGGTGTCCTTCCAATAATTATCACACATGAGCATTAAATAATAAAATTAACGGTGTTAATTACTGTGCCAAGAAATTATTGAATAAATAGGAAAAAAAAATACAAAATGAAAAAGGTAATTTTAATTTTTTTATATGTTATAAATTAAAATAAGGGTCTTAACCGTTTTTTTTTTCACAAAATATATGTAAAAAAAAAAAAAATAAATATATTTTTATATATATATATATATATATATATATATATATATATATATATATATATATATATATATATATAATTGTAAAGATTGAATGAGTAATTGAATCCATAATTTATTTTAAAAACTTAGGTACGATAATAAATATCACTACACTGACATTCTAAAAACTTCACACTTTCAGCATGTTACACTTATATATTATTAATTTATTACTGATTTTTTTATAATAATATAGTATATAAATCATATTAAAAATAATAGTTTTTTAATAGTTCATAGTATAAATTATTTTATATTAATAGTATATTACTATTAGATTCATTTATAATTATATTAAATATAATATATTTTATACATCTTTCACAAATTAATTTTTTATCAAGTAAGTTGTTTTCAATTTGTAAAAAAATTAAAAATTTAATTTTTTATATTTATTTATTTGTGTATTTCTTTACTCCTCGTGGTTTGTTTTCTATTACTCATTTTGAACACCAAATTAAAATAGGGAAGTCTTTTTTTTACACACAAATCATTTCCATTATTCAACAATTGTACAATTATTCAAAGTCAAACTTTCCAGATTCACAACAAAGACAATCAACTCACTCATCAGACCTTATGCACATCAGCACATATTAGATCTCTAGTCTTTTTCTTCTAATATTTTAGGCTTAGGATTGGTGAAAGAAAATAATTAAGGAAAATGAAGTGAGAAGAGAAATATTTCATTGTTTGATTTAATTTCCCTTGTTCAGTGTGAATGAAAGATTGTTGAGTGTAAGAATTAAGTGAATAAAGAAGTACAATTGTTCAATAAATAGAATTGTTGAACAAATATATGATCATCTAACAAATTGCCAAAACAGGAAATCCTAAATATATATGAAGTGTTAATTCGCTCAACTGACAATACATCCACCTAGGGAAAATAAAAATAAAAACATATTTGGAGAAGAAGATTCCCTAAACAAAACCAGATTTTCCTAAAGAGACTTGGAAGAATAATTTTCCTCTAGAATTGGATTCGTATAAAGTTTTAAAGAAAGAGACTGAGTATTCTAAACATTTTGAAGATTTGTTAAGCAAAATTTATAAAATTTGGTCTCCAATGTTATGGATCAATGGTTAATAAATAGAAAACTGTAAAAAGTTAGATTCTTCATTACGATAAAAGAGGGAAAATTAAGCAGATAATTAGATCTTTCGTATAGGCAATCTAAATCTTGGTTTTGTTATGTCCCTCACTTGGCTAACCATTTTTTTTATTGGAATCAAATTACATACTCCTGATACTTTGTTATGTTTAAAAACTTTGATTTTAGATTTTAAAAATTGATTGGACGTAATGTTTGATTTTGATCTTAAATGAATTATTCAATGAGTTAAATTTCTAGAAATAAAGTTTAAATCATACATTATTATATTGTGCTTTTTAGTTGATTTTTTTTAAGATTGTTGATTTATTAAAGAAACTTAAAATCTAATCATTATGGAATTTTTATGGGTGACATTAATCAATTACATCAATGAAAATAATCATACTAATTAATATTGAGAAGGATAATAAGGCTTGATTATGTGAAGTTGATCTTCTTAATGTTTTCTTATTAATATGTCATTTACTATATCTAATTTATATAATTTCAGAAATACTTTGAAATATTTATCATGTAATTATATAAATCTTGAATATTATTGTGAATATTTGTAATTATTATTGTAAATATTAAACTGTTTTAATGGAATTATACAAAATAACTTGTATGACTCGATTTCTTGTGTGCACAATTTGATAATTTTTTATTTGATAAAAAGAGAACAACAATAAAATTCTATAACTAAACAATTTGATGTTATATTTGTCTAGAATAAAATGTTAAGTCAACAGTTGGAGGCTCTTCAAAAATATGGTATCTTTAGGTCACTCATACCCTTTTTTATTAGTTTCAACAACCTATGGAATGGGATATGTATGGTCATAATGTAACACCCTTAATATTAAAAAAATAATTATTTATTTGATTAAAAATTTTGAAGTGAATTATTTTATTACAAAATGTTTAAAAGATCTCATGTGGAGAACCTAATGGCATAACATGACGAGTTATCAAATAAATATATATATATATATATATATATATATATATATATATATATATATATATATATATATATGTGTGTGTGTGTGTGTGTGAAAATTATAATATTTTACAAATTTACAATTATTTAAACTATACAATAAAAACATATAGATATATTATAGATTCTTGCTTAGGAGGATTATCTACAAACATGACATCAAAATTAAATAAGTTATTCATAAATTAGCATCTCATTGAGAACTTCAGTGAAGTTTTCTTAAACAATTGATGAAGTTCATCTTCTACTAGTAAATGAAATAAAGGAAACATAAACAAGTAAGGTATTTGTGAGCTTCTTAATAAACTTCAAACATTAATTTTCATAAACTTAACAAATATTAGAGGAATATTTGTCAGACATTTAGATTTATTCATTGTGAACATTAAAAATTATTTAAAAAATATTAGATAATTAGGTATCTTTTATTAAAATATTGAAAAAATTATAATTATTTTGACAAAATCATAATTATTTTTTTCAAGAATATTAATATTTTTTACATGCAAATGAGATACATATTTGCTATTTAACTTTGACCATGTTGAATTGGTATCCAGTGATCTCAAGTTTAACTTATAAATAATAATGTCGAGAAAATGAAGTTATAATATTTTAATAATAGATTTTAAAATGAATGAGAAATGAAGTTTAGAAATATAAGTTAGAAATTATTTTTTATTTTATTATAAAATTTTTAGTTTTTTAAATACCTATTTTTTCTTTACATTCTTTTTTTACAAGAAAGCTTAAAGTTTATTCTTGGTAAGTAAAATAAAACTATCTAAGTTCTAATCCAAATTCTCCTCTTTTTGAATGGTTTGATTAAGAAGGTAGGTTGTCGGTGTAGGATTGACTTTTTAAACATTTATCGGGGTTGGATTGTGTTAGCACCAGTGGACTGCTGTAGTGATTTGATGAATTCAACCAAGTGAAGATGTTCTAGATCATGTGAAGGATGGATGAAGATTTCTTGAAGTTTGAAGACTTGAGTCTAGGATCTAGAAATGTGTGTTGTGGGAGTAAGTTTGAAGTTCAAGTTGGTGATGGTTATGATCTCAATCAAA
>Ga0209489_105933_pt1 | contig 20362 bp, 11 predicted proteins | sample SiratrowhiteBW_FD_187527 | JGI IMG/M metagenome (GOLD analysis project Ga0209489, IMG submission 187527) | Root nodule microbial communities of legume samples collected from California, USA - Siratro white BW (SPAdes) (version 2) | ecosystem: Host-associated > Plants > Roots > Nodule | place...
TATATATATATATATATATATATATATATATATATATATATATTATGGATTTAATTTTAATAAATCACATAGCAATACCCTAAAAACCTGGAAATGTAATTAAGTCATCATATCAACGTATGTTTCAGATAACACATTAGTTACCATGTTATTGACACATCGTATAATTCAGTATCAAAATTTTACTATACTTAGAATCCATATTTGTACAATAGAAGTTTGAAAAACCATAACCACACATTTACAACATATGAAAATAGAAATGCAAATGATATCTAGTCGGATTCAACAAAGTTTAACAAATTAAAATTTAGACTTATAGCGAATAAACATATATTTTAGATTTATGATGTATAATTTAAATTATGATCAATATTATATTTATTAGTTTTTTTTAATATTAAATTTTTCTTTGAAAATAATTTTATAGATCAAATAAAGCATAGAGACAAAACTACTAAACCTTAATTATTACATTTAAACTATCTTAAGTATCATGCAATTTTTTTTTTCAAACTTATCCATCACTATTATTGCTATATGATTGTTATTGTTCTAATTTCCATAAGTATTACAATTATTATTATAACCACTGCTGTCTTTATTATAACAAAAACTATCATTGTTATTATCAATTTTTTATTATATGTATAATTTAAAAAAAAATATTTTAATCCGTTCCACAATTATATTCTTCAATTCCCTTCACCATCTTATTAATTTCATTCCAATATCATTCATGATCCTCCTAAAGTCTAGGAAATAATAAACTATATCATCATGGAAACTACATGCAATAATTTTTGTTAGTTCATGACCTCAAGGAAGAATTAGAACTTGTGAAAGCAAACCAGATTTTTCAGAGAAAAAAGAAAATAGTGGAGGGCTCATATAAAAAGGAAAATAAAAATCAAATTAACAAAAGTATACTAAGATTGCCAAATTGATGGAGGGAAAACATTTCTTACCTTCCCTGAGAGGATATTTTTATGGGGAGAGAAGTGTGTTTTTGTCCTCAAAAGTGAACAAACACTAGCTCTTTGGCTCCTCACAACAATGTCTTCTTTTTTGAGTAATAAATAATCAAATTTTTTCAATGGTCAGCACTTCCTTTTACGTTTCTTGCGTAAAGTGTATTCTCTTAATCATGAGATTATACTATAAAAAAATAGCAAATGTGGTTCACATTTCTTTTTATTTTATGGACGTGGTTCATATTATTTTATTTTATTTTTTATCAGTGTGGTTCACACTAATTAATATTCGATTCTAGAATTAGTACTTCTCTGTAATAACTTTCTTATCAGAACATTGGCCGAGTCCAACTTCAACTTGTGGGATATGATTAATTACTAATTGTAATTAACAAATTATTTCCTTGGCTTTTTGAAGGGTTTAATTTATTATGCATTTATACCTATCCACTTGAATATTCTTAAATAAGGTGTTTTGGATTGACATCTCATTGAGCCATATCTTCATAATGGATTGGATTCTTGAATTTGGGTTATCATAGAATGCTAAATGTATTTTTTTTAGTTGTAATTTTATGGTCTTAGACAAAAGGAGCCGGTATCAATCCTATTACTTTATTAGGAAAAAACAAGTGTACAATATTGCGGAAACAACATTAGCCATCATTATTATTATTCTTTACTTTTAAGATCTGTGGCATATATTCCAACTGTTGATAACTTTTGTTTTTTTTTTTTTTTTTTTCTACCAACCTTTTCTTTACTTTATCATCTTTGATTTATTAAAACTTACCAACTCCATAGAAAAACATTATTTTATTTTTAATTATTTATTGAAAATATTTTAATTTTCATCTTTAGACTAAGTTTATTCCTATCATAGAACAATATTATGCCATTTATATGATATATATATATATATATATATTCAACCGATAGCTTGTACATATGTCCCGCAGTAATTGGACATTACTGGACTTCCACTACTAAACGAATGGGTGCAGAGTCGATGAACACTTGACACTAGCCAATTGCTTCCTACACCCCATGGTTTCCACTGTACCTCTTAATTTCACCCATATGAATATTATCTAGTAATAGTTTTATTTTGTCGCAATTTTGATTCTTTTGAAAATATATTTAATTTTCCCATCATTAATATATTTATTATAAAATTAATCTTATAAATAATTTTTTTCTCTCATAATAAAGTCAGGATTTCACGGATGATAAAACAGGTAAAAGAATTATTTATTTTTATAGGTTCAGTTTTTTTTTAATTATTATTAAAAGTTGATGTGTAACTGTTAATGATTAAGTTAAAATATTATTATATATTTATCTCCTTTAAATAATATAATAAATAAAAATTAACGTTTTAAATTATTTTCATTTTAATTTAAAAAATATAGATGAATATGTTAACTATTGATAGAGTGCAGTTTCTATCAAAGAACTTCAGAGTATTTTTTGTATTTTCTGGAAAATATTTTTTTAATAAGAAAACAAATTACTCTGAAATGGCGAGTTTATTTTTAGGTTTAGATTTTGAAGTACTAATTTTCTCAAGAATGAACTCTCCATTTATATCAAATCAAACAATTTTTTTACATAGGATTTTATTAACATATACTCATAAAAAGATGGAAAGATATATTGAAAGCATTTTTTTAAAAAAATTTTGATACGTTAAATGCTTTATTTCATTTAATATATATATTATTTTAATTTAATGGTAATCAAGGACATAAAAGTATTATTATGAGAAAACGTTAAAACACTGCTAAATATTTTCAATACTTAAAAACAAATATTAAATAACTTGTGCGTTTAAAATCATAAACATTTTTCAATAAAAACTTTTTACTTTTGTTATTTTTGTACATAAAATTCTTTTCTAATTCATTGCTTAGTAGTTGGTAATTAAGTGCACAATCAATCAATCAGGAAGTAAAAGGCTCTTCAAGCAATCTTCTATGCACAATTATAAAAGGGAATAAGATGCAAGATAAGAGTCTAATGTGAAACTACTGTTAGAGTTGCTTAATCTGTACAATTATAAAAGGGAATAAGATGCAAGCAAGAGTCTAATGTGAAACTTCTAACAAACTCTTAGACCAAACACCAAAATCTGAATGCATGTATTTAAGAATGAATATACCAGAGTGAGGACTACAAATTGTTAACACTTGTCATATATATTCATTTTCTGATGTATTTGTGGAAGGCTAGAGATCAGCCTCTCATGTCTTCAAAAAAACTAGAACATGAAGAAAATGTAGCAGAAGGTAACACTATTCTCATGTCCTGTGTGTTTTCAAATACAAAAAGAAATATTCCCTGAAAAAACTTGTTCCCTCATCTTTTCTACAATTTTAATTGGAGCAACAAGATTTCTTCTCCGCACTACCAGACATATTTGAGACATTTATGGTCGTCCCATGAGGAATGCTAGTAGTGGAAGCTGCTTCCTGTGCAGCCAGTGCCTTTTTACTTATAATTTGGTAAATGTCAAACAAAATGGTTTGAAATGCTTTCTCAACATTGAAGGCCTCCAATGCTGAAGTCTCTAGGAATGACAAACCCTCTCTCTCAGCCAAACTTTGAGCATCATCGCTAGAGACTGCTCTCAGATGGTTCAGGTCAGACTTGTTTCCAGCCATCATAATAACAATGTTGGAGTCTGCATGGTCCCTCAGTTCACGAAGCCACCTTTGTACATTCTCAAATGTTTGCCTCTTGGTTATGTCATACACCAACAAGGCACCAACTGCTCCTCTGTAGTATGCACTAGTGATAGCTCGATACCTCTCTTGACCAGCTGTGTCCCATATTTGTGCCTTCACAGTCTTCCCCTCCACCTGTATTTCACACAAACAACTATTCATATAACTGCGCAGCAACAGTGTATGAGCAATGAAAAATTAGTACAAGTTTTGTGGAAGTGCAATACATCTAGTATAGACAAAATTATAAGGGAAACGGTAAAAAATTTACATACATCATTCACAATAGAGTTACTATACATGGCTATGTTGCAGTTATGGTCATAGTTGAGATTTAGTTGCCATTGATGTTACAGATAATTATTGATAAATGTGACCAATGACCACAATGTGATTATGAAGACTGCAAAAACCTTGATGTTACAATCCAAATCATAGACCGTTTGGTAAAAGCTTGGTTATTACATCATTCAATTTCGGTGGTCCACATCCTATCAGATCGAGTTGCACAAATACCAAACAAGATTCCTTTTATCTTGGTCATCAAGTTGCATATCAGCACCCTTATCACATTATTAGTATGATCACACAAAACTAATGGAGGGTAATAAGAAAATCCCTATGATAAAATCACAAAAATTCAAGTTTTAGAGCCACACCCACACCTCTCAAATGAAGATTAACAAAAACAAAGTTCATGTTTTACGAAATTAGAGGAAAAAGAACCTGTAATGTTCTGGTTGCGAATTCAACCCCAATGGTAGACTTAGACTCCAAGCAAAACTCGTTCCGGGTAAACCTGGAAAGGATATTGGATTTTCCAACGCCAGAGTCTCCAATGAGTACTATCTTGAAGAGATAGTCGTATTCATGGTCCACTTTGTATGCCATGCTTCCAACACTCGACACCACCCAAGACCTGATCCATTGCAAAATTGGTTCCCAAAATCAAGTACATTCACATGCTAATCGATAATCACATAATCATAACCAATGTTTTTTAAAAAAATGCCACGGTAGAAGATTCATCAAAAGTTGTAAACAAATATGGCGAATGTAGTCACAAAAGGAAGGAACTAGGAAATAAAGTGGAAAAAGAATTGAAGAGACGAAGGGTACTAACCATAAAAAGAAGGTGAAAGCTAAGTGGGGTGACGATGATGGAGGAATGCAGGGATTGAAGATGCAAAGATTGGAGAGAAGGAGGGAGAGAAAGAGAAAGGGAAAGAGAAAGAGAAAGAGAAGGAGAGAAGAAAATGCATTTTGAAAGGCCAACAACGAGTGGGTGCAAACTGAATAAACGGACGACATGCAAGGCACTTTGAACGGTTATTCATTCGTGTGGAATACATTACGCCAACCTCGGCACACTCATACTTTCCATTTCCATTTTTTAATCACGTGCACACAAAAAACTTTGAACAAACATCTTCTTTTCAGTGTTTCTCATCATCTCTTATTTTATCTCCTACTATAATTTATTCACTCCATATGTTGTTAATCTAAATATATTTGGGTTTAAAATTTTTAAGTTGTACATAATCTTATATGTAAAATTGTCGTGTCAGTGAAGTTGATCCTGAATTTTTAAATTTATCAAAAAAAAACTAAGCATTAATTATGCTGACACTATTTTATTTAGTTTTTTTTTTTTTATAAAAGCAATTTGTGCGTACTGAAATTAAGTCGATACTATAATATAAGTATATGTCTTAAGCTGATGATGCAATCTAAATTCTATTCTAATTTTTTTAACCTTTTATGAGAAAAATATGTGTCAACATAATCTTCCATGATATATATACACACAAACCTTATACTTCGAATTTGGAAAATTTCTAATGTTGTAAATTTAGTAGAAGAGAGATTGAAACTACAAATCACCTTGTCCCACTACTTGTTGGCTTGGGCTGTCTAACAAGTCTAAATTTATCAAATACATTTTGTCTTATTTAACTTAAGTGAAAAGAGGTCTTTTGTGTTTTTTTCTTTTGTGATTACAATCATTTTGTGTTGCTTATCTTGTTCGTTGTAGATTCTTGCAGGTTAAGAAAAATATTTTTGCAACATGCTTTTGATATTTTGATACTTTTAATTAATGTGTTGTTCTTGCTTTACAATATCATTTTCATTCATAATTAATTAAATACAAATGTGGTAAAAAAAATACTCATTCTACATATTAATCAATACTCCATTTTTATGAGTTCTATTTCTTTAGTATAGTGATTCCAAATATGAAAATCTTCTTTAATTTATTTAGAAAACCATAAAGAGATAAAAGAAATTGAAAATTTTGTATAATAATTAATCTCTCATTCATTAATCTTTAAAAGAACCTTATATAATAAAATTTTTAGGTATAATTTTTTCACATGTTTATATACTATAAATTAATCTCTAATAAATATAGAATCTTCAATACATACCTTTATTAAATCCCAAATTTCGTTAAGAGGAATCTAGATATATGTGGTTATGCTTTATAAGTTGAAATAAATTATTGTATTCCTTGAAAAGACATTTTTATGACGCATACTATATATTTATATTGTAATTTTATTTACTTGAATATATTTATTTTATGTTTATATAACAAAGTTAATAACTATTTATAGTTAGAATTAATAATAATAAACAATTATTAGATGACTTAACCGTTCATAAAGTTTGTTGGAACATTTTCACTCTAATATCATGGGTAGAAAATTTTCTAACATAAACAAAATTGTCCATTATCAAATCATTCGAAATTATTACTAATGAGATTTTAACTATTATCGACGACCTTTTAACAGTAGGTGACATTTTGTAGTAACTACTATAAGAAAAAAAAAACAATTAATTCTTTTCCATTTTCACAATTAATCTATTATTAATCTACAACTTAACTTCACATAATTACTATAAAATGTTCTTTTAATTAGGGAAGATGGTGAGACAACGAGAAATATGTCAGTTTGATTATATCGTTGTCATTTTCATTCTCAAAGTAAAATCCATATACATTCATGTTTTCTAATTTTATAGGAATAAAATTTATATTTATATTTTTGTTCTTTTTGCATAATAAATATTCTACAAGTATATATATAGATCTTTTTCATTAAAATCAAGATAGATTCACCGAACACTCTAAACATAAATATAGATTTATTTCTCATCTCTATTTATTAACTAACACGACCACTTATTAAGTAACTCGAAGGAACCAATAAAAACCAATTGAGAATTTTGTGAATATAAAAGTAATTTCCTATCCCAGCTAAGATATACTTATAAAGAGAAATATAACGGGTACATGTACAATCATTAATAGCGAGAAAGGGAAATTATAGTTAATTTATTAACACAAAAAAATGGACACTAAAAAATAGCCTCCTTTCCTTTTTTTTAAGTTTTTTTATTTCGTGTAAATATACAAGAGATTAAAAAAGTAGTAAAATAAGAAAAACAAACAAACAAATGTCACCTGGGGAAGATAATAATAGAAAATAAATCAGATTAATAATACTTTATTTAAATATGTTTGATTTTTTTAAAAAAGTTCAAGATCGAAATTTGACTTATTATCAATTATAGACTAAATTTTAGGTTTGATTTGTTATTTATAAAAGTTTAATTTTGTCTATTAGTTTGTTTGAATATTTAGTTTAAGTTAAGTTTTGAGATAAATTTAATATGGATCAAAATAGAATAGTAGATTAATAAGTCACGAAAAAATGTTAATGAATTATAAGCAATAAATTTTAAAATAATTGTTAAAGATAAAAATATATAATTTGGATTTACAAGTTGAATATAATTTTTTTCTTTTCTGATATTAGCATGTTTTAAAGCAAAACTAACTATCATGCTGATTTATTTAAGAGTTTATTTATAATAAATATTTTAAATAAAGAGTCAATTCATCCCCCGATATTCATATAAATTTATAATTATGTTAACATATTTAATATTTAAAGGTAATTAAATATATAATTTTAATAATTTATAAAAATTTAATATAATAATAATATTATCTAAAAAAAGTATGATCTGTTTACATGAATTAGTTTGTTACGTTTAAAATAAATTTTTAATTAAATAAAGTTTTTATAAAAATAACTTGGTTTAGTTTATTCAAAAAACAAAATCTGACCTAACTTAACATAAATTAAGTCATATATTCTGACCTAACTTAATATTAATTAGCAGTGATTTTTGTCCTCTCTAAACCAATCTTTTTTGGACAACTTGGGAATGAGAGAAGCACATTTGCATGGATGATATTACCTCACTTAGGAATATGGATGAGTGTATGTAAATATAATAAGAAAGTAATTGAGAGATTTAAATGATTGAATATGATGTCAGATGACAAAGTTGAATTAAATATCCCATCTCCTTTAGTTGGACAAGAAATTTCCACCCAAGTTCTTCTTTGTCTTTACTCCAATTAAATAAAAATATATAGATGTTAATGCAAATAGAAAAGGTGGTTTAGTCTTTTAGAAATGCGTAGTTAACAAATCAATTAACTATTCGACCAACATTATTAATGACTATATGAATTATTGGAGAGAGGATCGACTTAAAAAAGAAGTTTCCAACTAAAAACTGAAAAAAAAAATCCCTATAGGATATAATTAATTTGTATACATAATATATATATATATATAATAAATTAACCTCTTACAATGTCTGGATGAGTATAAGTAAACTATAATTTCTCAAGTTCTTTTGTAGTCTCTTCTTGGTTCCGGTCACTGCTTGGTTTTCAGTCTGAGTTGTTATCTGGTTTCGGTTTCTTCTTGTTTCAGTCAAGTGTAGAGGAGACGAGTACAAAGATATTTTCATGCTCAAATTAGGACAATAATATCTATAAGTTATAAATGATATGGAATCTAACTTTTACCTATTTCATAATAACTTATTTATATAATTTTATGATGGTTTTTTACCGTCATGAATCTTGTGCGGGTTCAATCTTTCTGCTATAGTTCACATTTTACAATTTATTAGCGAAATAATCCCTGATTAATAAGGTGGATAAGCAAAACCTTTTTCTCCCAGATAATAAAATAGAACATTCGTATTTATTTAGATGTGTGGAAATAGTTGTGTAGTGACGTTGATTTGAACCCCACTTGGTTCGTTTGCTAGCTGTACTTGGCATGTGAAATGAGTCCAAAACAAATGCTTTTCTTTACTATGATCATTTGTAGTTGCATGTTCCCATTCTTCCACTCACAGATTCCAAATATTCAAACCCTCTTTAATTTATTTAGAAATTATTTAATCGTATAATTATATCGTCGATTGAAGAAGTTCAAACCTGCAATGTCTTTTTCGATCGCCAAAACAAAATTTCGCTTAATAAAATTTCTATGAACATGAGAAAAAAAAAATGATTTTACTCTGAGACAACTTACTTTCTCATATTGTTAAATATACCTGCCAACGAATGAACTTGATGTGTTTGTAAGAGATTTTCACCTTCAACCTTTACAACTTTTTGCTATTTTTTGTGTTTCAAATATTTTAAAATGGCGAATCTCTCATTCATTAATTAAAGTCGGGTATAATAAATCTTGTCTTCATGCAGTTTTTTTAATTGTATTTCAATCTATAAATTCTATATACTAAAACCTACTAGCTAACTAAATTTGTACTATCAGTTCGCAGTGCGACGTGATTATCATTTATAAGTTGAAATTAATAATTTATTCTAGCTAAGAAAATTATTTATATATAATTTTATTATTTTATTTAGTGTTTTCACTTATTTAAATATATTTTTTATATAAAAAATTAATAACTATTTATAATTATGTTGAAGATTTTATATAGACTAAAGATGAGATCTTTCAATAATTTATAAATATATACAAATTTTATTTTATTTTATAAGTTAGCTTTATAAAATTAAGTTAAACTTAAATTTTATTTTTTAATTTAATTTTGTAAGATTGAGTTAATCTTAAATTTTAATTCTTGATAAACTAAAAGATTTTTTTAAACTAAAAAGTTTAAAAAAAAATTAACATTATTAACTTGTTTACTATTCATGATCCGAAATCAATTATCCGATAACCAAATTTCAACCTTTTCAATCTATTGTCTTGAAAAAGTAAGTCAAAAAATTTGATATCCATGATAAAATTATAACTTATTTTTTCAAATTTCTCTTAAATCGAAATGATGAAAAGTTTAATTTAAAAAAAAAATCTGATAAATTTTATAAAAAAACTAACAAAACTTAATTAAATAATTATTTTATTTTTATCTTTAATAAATTTATAAGTTTATCTGTCTACTTTTTTTTCTGATTCGAATATCTGAGTTTTCTTATCATCTAATAAATAATATTTTTAATATTAATTTTAAATTTTAATTTAAATTATCTCAACTATATATATATATATATATATATATATATATATATATATATATATATATATATATATATATATTTACAATATTAACTTAATCTTCCCTTTTTATTATGAAATAACTTTATCACCATTAAGCGACTTAAAACATTATTAATTTTAAATCACAAAGTTTCATTAAAAAAAGTCATATTTTAAAAAATAATGAATTTCTTAAAAAATAAATAATTGTAACATGTTACTTTAATAACAACTGCATCACAACTTAATTTAATATACTGTTGTGTATATTTCATAATGAACTCAATAAATTTATTAAAGTAATTACAATACTATAATAAATTTGTAGGATTTTAATAATTTTAATTAATATATTATTTATTTCACATTTTAGAACATTTTTTATTTATTTTTCTCTGTTTTAAACACCCTTGTATTATTTTACATCAATGAAATAAATTTTACAAATATCATGAAATAAAAATTAAATATATTTATTCAATTTTAAAATATTTATTACACTTAACAACAATATATATCTTACATCAAATTATTATAACAAACAACATATTAAAATAATTTAATTATATTATTTATATTTTATATAATTAAATTAATAAATATATTTAATTATAAATGCACTCAAATAATTACTTTAAATCAATATTTAATTTTTATTATCAAATAATTTAATTTTTTTTATCAAATCTCAATGTTTACTACATTTAACAATTTATTTAAATTATTAAAAAATAAATTTTAAATATTGTCAATTTTATAGAATATTAATTATTTTTAATATTTTTTTATTTTTTAAAATTTTATTTTCATAAAAAATGGAGAAAATTGAAACATACAACAAAATTGGGTTTCTGAAAAACTTAATTTTGATTTTTTTTAATGTATTACAATAAAAGTCAGAATTTAAATAATGCGATTTTTTTTTTCTGAACTGTGCTACTTTTGAAAAGAAAATTCTAATTAGAATTAACTATTATTATAAAAATAAACAATATTGATAGCTTAACTGGCAATCAAGATTGTTGGAAAATTTGCATAACCATTATCAAATCGTTCGAGATTATTATTAATGAGCTTTTGACTATTGTTCATGACTTTTCAACATAAGTAACATCAATTTTTAATGTAGCGACTACGACCACAGAAAAATAAAATAACACGATTAAATTTTTACAATTTTCCAATCATGAAAACGATTGATATACAAATAAATTTCACATAATTCCTATAAAATAGGAACACATAAAAACCTATATATTATTGTTCTTTGTGAAATATAAAAGTTATTTCTTAACCCTAATGAAATACGAAACTTATAAAAAAAAAAATACAGTGATCAAATATGCAATCATTACGAGCGAGACAGGGAAAATATAGGTGGATGATTTATTAACAAAAAGAAAATGGACAACAAAAAGTAGCATCCTTTCCTTTCTAAAGTTGGTTTTTATGTCTTTTAAATATACAAGTTATTAAAAAAAAAAATAAGAAAAAAACCAATAAGTGTCATCTAAGAAAGATAATCTCAATAGCCACAATATATAAGGAATAAAATGAATAAGATTAGTAATACTTTATTTAATATGTTTGATTTAAAAAAAAAAAAAAAGATCGAAATCGGACTTATTATATTTTATAGACGAATCTTTAGGTTTGATTTTCTATTTTCAAAAGTCTAATTTGATCTATTAATTTGTTTAAAGATTTATTATAAGTTTGAGTTTGAGAGAGATTTGACCTGGATATGTAGAATAATGGATTAATAAGTAAATAAAAAATATTAACTAATTATAAACTATAAAATTTAAAATAATGGTTTCTGAAGATAAAATATATAAGTTGGATTTTCCTAAAAGTTGAATATAATTTGTTTTTTTTTTCTTTCTGATATCAGCATATTTAAGAGCAAAACTAACTATCATGCTGATTTATTGAAACGTTTATTTTATAATAAAGCTTTTAATTAAATAATCAATTTATCCCACAATAAGTTTATTAATATAAAATTATAGTTAGGTTATTATATTTGTTAGACAGAAACATATTTAATATTTAAAAGTAAAAAAATATATAATTTTAATATCAAAATAACATTTACAAAAACATTATTATATGTTTATATAAATTAGTTTGTTAAGTTTAAAACATGTTTTTAATTGAATAAAGTTTTACAAAAATAACTTGGTTTATTTATTTTAAAAAAACTCCTAAACTTAATACAAATTAAGTAATAGATTAATTCATAGTAGACAGTCTAATCTATTTTGATATATCTGATAAATGGAGACCAAAAAGCAAGAGTAGCAAAGGGATCATGAAACCCTAAACCAAAAAAGCTAAGATATGAGCCTAATTTTGGTCATATCTGAGCAAATTTTCGCCGTAAATTTGCGAATTGCAGCAGGCAGACTTGCATAGAATGTTCCTCACTGTGGAATATGATAAATGAGATATATAAAATGATTGAATATGATGTTTTTCTAATTACATGAAGATGACGAAATTGAATTAAATATTCCATCTCTTCTACTTTGGAAAAAGGCATTTCTAGCCAATTTCCTCTTCCACTTTTCTCCAATTAAATAACAACCACTCATTATATCTAGGGCTCTATAATTACATTGATAGATGCTAAAGGAATAGTCTTTCTTCAATTAGTTCATATAGTATTTGTTCATTGGGTATTTTTAATAAGAGTTTTTAAGTACTTCTTTTATATCTTTTAATATATTTAAGATTTTTAAATGATACATCAATTAGTTTCTTCAATTTAAAAATTCTTATAAAAAAGCTGCAAATTCTTAAATATAATTTAAAAAATTCTTAAGTAATATTTATTTGACGTATAATTAAAGAAAAATATAAAAATACGAGTTCATGAAATTTATTAAATTTTTTATTATCAAAGTAAAACTGAATATGAATTTATTAAAAATAATATAACCACACAAATGAAATTACATCAACTACCAAAAGTGTTTTAAATATATTTTTTTTAAAATATTGGAGATGCTAGTTAACAAAGCATATTCACTTGTATTTGACCAATACGGAAACAAATGGACCAATAGCAGTGAGCCATTACATGTGATGGATGACTATGAATTATTGGAGTGTAAATTAACTTAGAAGTTTCCAACTAGGAACCTAGAAAATAAGGTTTATAAGATATAATTAATTTGTATATGTATTAAAAATTATTTAAATTACCCTTAAACGTATTGAAATTAGTTATACAATTATTTATTGAATTACTTTTAATCTAAATAGTTAATTATATAAAAAATAATAATACTGGACTATTCATCTTCTCCAACTTTCATAATAAAAAATATTTATTATTTATGAACTAAAACGACTAAAAGTATTTTGGTCAAAAATTACTTTACGACTAGACTGCTTAAACAAAGTCTTTCTAAACAATATTAACATATTATGGATATAAAAAGTATATGAGAATCAACTAAAAAAGGTATCAGTAATATGTGAAAAGTAACTCAAAGTTCATTTTATCTCAAAAAGATTAATTAGATGCAAAATAAAATAAAAACTCAAATATTTTCTATTTACCGACACAAAAACATGTGAGAAACAAAGCTTCAACAACTAATTCTCTGGTGTTTTTCTGACATGTTGGAAAGTGGCAAACCAATTTCCAGAAACAAGTCAATTTGTTATGATGATGAAATACACAGCCACTTATCAAAACATGAACCTGCAAACTACAATATGTCAAGGTGAATAAGCAATCATTTAATAGCGTCTTCAATGTATCTATACAACGCACTAAGCACGTTTCAATCTATCAACACTCACGGATGTTTCTAAATGAAACTTTTCTCACAGATAATAAAATGGAACATTTTAATTTATTTAGACGTGGAAATGCCTGTGTATCTGATATTGACTTCAAGGCACTTTGTTCTCAATGCTAGCTGTAGTTTGCATGTGACATGAGTCCAAAGGAAATGCTTTTCTTTACTATTATCATCTGTAGTTAATGTCAAGCGTATTAAAAAGGGTACACAAAGAAATGATTTTCCTTAATATGATTTGTATGTTAAGCGTGAAGTGTAGTGTAGAGTAGATGGAAGTATTGAATAAGTTACACTATTCTTGATGGATTAGGGTCATCTCAATTAGCATAAACTTGGGTGCTAGCTTCCAAGAACAAGAGTCCCACGGGCCAATGTTCTATTGTTTCCTTTGTGAGTTTGTAGACTTTTCTACATTATGTTTGAACCGTTCAACTAAGGTCCAAACCATTCATATTTTATCTGAAAACACGTCTTGCTTGATTGGTGGGAAGGGAGAGAAAGATAACTCCTAATGTTGTAAATGAATCAAGCATGGATGGATAGTATGTCTCTGTCAATTGATGTGTATATAAACTGACACGGCACCAACCACTTGGCTGCAACCTCTCAGTTCTTACTAACCTGACAATGGATACTGCTTGCAGATCCTCTCTCCATTTCTTCATACTTGTTTCTTTTGCTTTATTTCTTCAACTATGTCACTCATCATCCCAACTCAAGGCAAAACCTATCTCTCTTCATTCACCATTCTCTATCAATAACATTAGTTTGTTTGCTACTCCAAACCTTCTTTTCTGTGCTTTTTGTCTTGGTTTTGAAATTCATGTGCTTCTTGTTATTAGAGGCTTTGGTATCTTATTCAGGAGAAGAGTATGTGTCTTATAACATTGTTCTGAATGCAGAGCTACATTGTCTACACTGGCAATATCATGAAGGATGAGGATTCTGCGTTGGCTCTTTATTCAAGCATCCTACAAGAAGTTTCAGACAGGTAACAACATCATATCAGAATAAAAACAGTTTTAGACACCTCAAATTTTGAATGAGACGGTTGGCCAGTTCCAAAATGGTAGCCACCAATCAACTGAGAGTTTGACAGTAATCCCCTTAAGCGTTGACCTCCTGATAGATGCAGATACTGAATGCCACAAAAATAAATTTGCCAAATAATTTATCACACAAAAAATATTTTTGTTAAAGATTTTTTCTCTCTCTCTAAAGTCAAATTTACTGCACACCAAAATTTTGAATAAAGAGGAAAAAGAAAACTGAGTGTCATGTTCATATTTTGACTCAAATTATTATCTAAGCGACTTGGTCAATTTATTTAACATGATTCCAAGAACTGGAGGAAGCTGTTTTGTTTTTGGTTTCTTATTGGGTTATCAGCACCTGGCTGTTGTATACTATATCATGAAACGGAACCCAATATGATCATTATAATGATTATATTGCTGTTTTTGTCATACCATGAGCACTCTGTCTCACTTATTGAAGACATATTCAATCAATACTATTACCAGAACTGGTAAGCTAAAATGTAACTGCATCATACCATCATCAGTTGGCAAGCCTATTTTTTCCTTGTAAAGCTTTGTTTGGTAGAAAAATAAAAGAATGAGCCTAAAGAGGAAGCCACCTATTATTTTTCCTCCTTGTTTTCTGCAATAACAAAAGGAAAGTTGAAAAGTAGCTATTTGTATAGTTTCATTATTGAAGAGACTGAGTGAACTAAACATGCATCATTCATTAGCTTCTTTTTCTTGTCTTCTGTTTTGATTTATACTCACAATTTCAGCAATGCCGAGCCCAAGTCACTGCAGCATCACTACAAACGAAGTTTCAGCGGCTTTGTTGCTAAGCTAACGGAGGAGGAAGCCAATAGATTAGCTAGTATACACACAAACTATTTTATCTTCTATTTTCTTCAAATCATATCTGTCTTTTCTTCCAGGATTAAAAAATTTGCCAACCAAGAATATTCTCATTGCAGGACATGAAAGAGTGGTAGCTGTCTTTCCTAATGAAAAGAAGCAACTCCATACAACAAGGTCATGGGATTTTATTGGCTTTCCACTACAAGCAGAAAGAGCAACAACTGAGAGTGATGTCATCATTGGAGTGCTTGACTCTGGAATCTGGCCAGAATCTGAGAGCTTCAATGACAAAGGATTCGGCCCACCACCTAGTAAATGGAAGGGCACCTGCCAAAGTTCTAAAAATTTCACATGCAACAAGTATGTAGTTAATACTGTAGTCTATCATCTAGCATTCAAAATATTCAGAGGCACACAAAATGTACACCATCATTAACACATGTTGCTATATTCTTGTAGTAAAATCATTGGGGCTAAGAGTTACAAAGCTGATGGATTCTTTACCGATGAAGATCCAAAGTCTCCATTAGATGTAGATGGTCATGGCACTCATACAGCATCAACAGCAGCAGGGAATCCAGTTAGTGCAGCAAGCATGTCAGGCCTTGCTCAGGGAACGGCAAGAGGTGGCGCGATAAAAGCGCGCATTGCTGTGTATAAAGTGTGTTGGTTAGATGACGGTTGTTCTGATGCAGACATACTTGCTGCATTTGATGATGCAATTGCAGATGGGGTTGACATAATATCAGTTTCTCTTGGGGGTTTCAGTGATGAAAACTACTTTAGAGATGGAATTGGCATTGGAGCATTTCATGCTATGAGAAAAGGAGTATTGACAGTAACTTCAGCAGGGAACAATGGTCCGAAATATGCCTCCCTTTCCAATTTTTCGCCTTGGTCAATTACTGTGGCTGCGAGTACCATAGACAGGAAGTTTGTTACCAAGGTAGAATTAGGTAACAACATTACCTATGAGGTAAATTACTCACTCTATCCTATGTTACAGATCATGCCTCATAGGTTGATACTGACTTTAAAATTTGATGAACCACTTTATATGAACTTTTAGTACAAAAGTCTTTACACTAATTTCTTCGTTCCATGTTTAGGGTACCTCGATAAATACATTTGACCTCAAGGGAGAGTTGTATCCTATAATCTATGGTGGAGATGCACCAAACAAAGGCTTCGATTCATCGTCATCAAGGTAACAATTCATGATATCCTTTAAGATGTATAACATTATTGCCAAAGAAACAATTATCCAAACTACATTCTAAAATTGAATACTCTGTTGTTAATGAAAATGTTTCCAAAGTGCAGATTTTGCTTCAGCGGTTCGTTGGACAAAAAATTAGTTGAGGGTAAAATTGTTCTGTGTGAGAGCAGAAGCAAAGCGATAGGTCCTTTCAATGCCGGTTCTGTTGGGGCATTGATACAAGGTCAAAGTAGTAGAGATCTTCCTCCTTCTCTTCCATTACCTGGATCTTACCTTGGTTTGAAGGATGGTGCCTCTATACTTGACTACATAAACTCCACAAGGTACCAACTGAAGATTCCATTTACATTAACAAGAGTGTAGGGAGTCACACTAGTCTAATATGGATTTTTTTTCAGGACTCCAACTGCAACCGTATTTAAGACTGATGTGACAAAAGATACAATAGCTCCTGTTGTGGCCTCTTTCTCTTCAAGGGGTCCAAACATTGTTACACCTGAAGTTCTCAAGGTACATTAATTAGACTTGAATTTATCTTTACCTAGCAGTCTGGAAAAACTATTATCTGGTCCTAAATTTTATTTTTCTTTTGTACATTTTGTAGCCGGATTTAGTGGCTCCTGGAGTTGCCATTATAGCTAGTTGGTCTCCAGTTTCCCCTCCTTCTGATATTGAAGGTGACAATAGAACATTAAGTTTCAATATCATCTCCGGAACTTCAATGGCATGTCCACATGTTTCTGGGGCAGCGGCATATGTGAAGGCATTCCACCCAACATGGTCTCCTGCTGCTATTCGTTCAGCTCTGATGACAACAGGTAATACTAGAAAATGAGTGATGTGATGAGACATCAACTAGTATTGGATTTGGAACCATACTTTCAGCTAACTCTCTTCTCTGTGCATTTCGCAGCTAAACAACTCAGTCCCAAGATTAACCTACACGCAGAATTTGCATATGGCGCAGGCCAAATTGATCCTTCCAAGGCTGTGTGTCCTGGTTTAGTATATGATGCTGATGAAATAGACTATGTAAGGTTTTTATGTGGACAAGGGTATAGTTCAAGGAATTTACAACTCATCACAGGAGATAACAGTACCTGCTCTGAAACAAGTTCAGCAAGGGATCTGAACTATGCTTCATTTGCACTTTTTTCCCCACCCTCCAACTCCAATAAAGTGAGTGGGAATTTTAACAGGACTGTTACAAATGTTGGGTCAGCAACTTCCACATATAAAGCTCAGGTGATTGCTCCTGAAGGACTAAAAATTGAAGTGAACCCCAGTGTTTTGTCTTTCACTTCTCTTAACCAAAAACGCTCATTTGTGCTCACAATTGACGGAACAATAAACGAACCTGTAGTATCAGCCTCTTTGACTTGGGATAATGGTGAAGTCCAAGTGAGGAGTCCGATTGTTGTGTTTAACACAGCATAAGGGCCAAGGTTAATAGTGCATTAAATAACTAGAAGCAAAAGCACAGGGAATTTGCAGGTTTTTCATGTATCATTTGATTCATGAAAGTGTTCTGGTGCCAATTATTGAAATTATTGAAATGTAATATTGAAAGTGCTGTGGTGACAATTGAATAATACCTGTACATTAGCACTCAGTCTAATTTAGCATGAGACAAAATCGAAGATATCTTACAGGAATGAAAACTGAGCCTCATATGTATAAGAAAATATCACTAATTTCAACTAAATTTTAAAGTATTAGGTTTATTCTTTCTTATATGTTATTCAACTTTCTCATTTCTATATAATCTAAGACTTACACTCACACTTCACTACTTAAAAATATCTCTTCTAAACAATACATATTTAAAAATATCCCTTCTAAACAATAAAATATAATACGGGAAAAAAAAAAATTACAATAACAACATTTCTCAACTGGTGGGGATTGCCGGAGGTTGAGTCTGAAGTTTGTGTTAAATATTTAGAGAAACTAAACTCCCACTATTAATTGTCCACTCACTTTTTAAAAGGTTTCATTTTTTTGTCAAAAAGTTTCTGTTTTCATTTTCATGAACCACAGTTCTGCGCTCTATTGGGCCATAAATGGGCCCAGAACGGATAGATAAGTTGGCCTATCCATCTTCAATTTAAGTTAGCGGTCTAATTTTGTATGCGTCACAATTTTTTTTTTCAGTTTTTAAAATATAATAGTACAGTACCTAAACACATCCCAGTATATTACAGTCTTAATGATTCTTATTTTTTTGTCATAAATTCTGGTGTAAATCGTGAGACAAGTGATATAGAACTCAAGTTAGAACATGTTTGGGAATGATTATTCTTATTTATTTCAGTTGTTATTTAAATATATAAATAAAGTCTTTTTCGACTTCTAGCTGTACATCTTTGGAGAATAAATAAAAATTGTAAAAGAAGTCTGAAAAAATACTTTATTTTTATGAATTTACCAAAATTGTAATTTACACTAATTATTCTTTAACACCCCCTCCCCTCATTTTTACTTTTTTCAGCTTCATGGAAAAAAAATTTCTTCCAAACCAAATTAATAATCTTAAAATCACTTTTCAACAAGCTTATCCAAATAAAACTAATTTTGTGTACTATTGATATAATTATTTTAAAATAATGTAATTTTCATGGTTATCCTAAACACACCCTAATCTTTTATTCTCATTTCTTTACTATTAAATTTTATTTAGTTTTTGAAAGATATTTTAGTTAACTTGTTTTTCTTATGACAAGGTCACTTTTTCTTATGAATTAATATTTTGAAAATAAAAAATACTTTTTAAAATAATCATATATTATATAGCGACCAGAGTTAGATAAAAGTTCACGGAATACCCGCATAATCTGCGGTCTGCGTGGTGCGAGTTTAAATCTTTTTGATAAATTTTTAATGTGAATACTAGATTTACAAAACTCACAGGTTAAATGAGTTTTATTCACAGACTCCGTAATCCACATTTTTAAGCCTAATTCAACTCAAAAACCAATTATATTGATTTTATTTGTTATGTATTGTTTAATAAATTGAGTACATTGTTCTGATATAAATATATATATATTTAAAAAGTGTCAATGTATCATTGTGACTACATGCTCACTCATTTAAATTGCATGTTTTGTGAGACGAGGATTTGAAAATTTTAAAGTTCAATTAAAATACAGACTACAAACATATTTTTAATAGTACAAGTTTATATGCATGTGCGAACTTAAACAAAAATATCTATCCAGATACCCAACTCTTAACTTTTTTTAATTAATTTTACTTTATACATAGATAGTATCTTGATTATATATATATATATATATATATATATATATATATATATATATATATATATATATTTATATATATATATTTTT
>Ga0209489_105934_pt1 | contig 20360 bp, 13 predicted proteins | sample SiratrowhiteBW_FD_187527 | JGI IMG/M metagenome (GOLD analysis project Ga0209489, IMG submission 187527) | Root nodule microbial communities of legume samples collected from California, USA - Siratro white BW (SPAdes) (version 2) | ecosystem: Host-associated > Plants > Roots > Nodule | place...
AAAAAAAAAAAAAAAAAAAAAAAAAAAAAAAAAAAAAAAAAAAAAAAAAAAAGGAAAAGAAGGAAAGGCGTATGGCCTTCGGTTTCACACATTGCTTTAGTAAACGGTGTTTCTGAATTTAGTAAGAATATAGTGTTAATAACATTAATTAAAGTTAAAACAAATATTAGACTTTTTTTTCCATGAGTTATTTCTCCTCCTTTGTAAGACTCATCTGTAATTGCCTCATATATCAAATTATTCTTTTTCCTAAAATATCTTTAATTTAATTTCATTTTCTTTGGTAAAAAAAATATAAATATTAAAATTAATTATGTAGGATTTTTTTCTTGACTTGAGAACAAGGGTAGTTTCTGAAATCTTTCTCAACTATTTTTAAAATAAAAATACAAATTATTGACAAATTTAATATTATTTAAATAGTTTTTTAAAAGGTTTTGAACTACTACGTCTCTCTTCCTTTCAATATATCTCGTCTAATTTCAAGAACATATTTATTATTATTTTTTCTTATTATATCCTGACATGTTTTTTAATTGTTAAGAAATTTAAATATGCATTTATCCGTTAGAGAAAGAATAAAAAAGGTAAAATAAGAAATTGCACAACTAGTTATTATAGTCAAGAAAAATTATTTATTTTATAATTAGTTGATAACAATATTAAAAGATAAAACGGATATTAAGTTGCATTATTTTAGAAGAAATGTTAACAACATTATATAACGAGATTGCACGAGTCATATCTAAAAATGAATTAAGGGTCATAAGTTTAAGATATAAGTCTTATAAGATCTTCATCCAAACATAGTGATATAAAAGAAAAATTAAAATTATAGATAAAAAATAAAAAAAATTAAAAGTAACTCTCCGCTCAACAAGTTCAAACAAAAAATATCATTAAAGTAAAAATCTTATAATATCTTATATAAGAACAATAAAATCATGAAAATGGTATGATAGAATAAAACTTAAAAAAAGATAAATTAAAATCTCATATTATAATTTTATTACCTGAAAATAACTTAATAATATAAAATATATGAATTAATATACAAACAAAAGTTTTTATCAATGTAACAAAACATATTTATTGATAAAATGTTTTTATCTGAATTCCCTTCAGATATTTATTTATATAAAAGAATGTTGTAAACTTTAGACTCTGAGTAGTAAATAAGATTATACAAATACACCTTCTTACGCTGAGACTTCTTGCGAGGATAGGTTCTGACACTATATCAGAAGTGGCCTCAAAAAAATTTAATACTAATATATTATTATAAAATGAAAAATATTTAATTTTAAAATTATACTAACAAAATTTTAATTAAAAATTTAAATATTTTAACTTACTTTAAGTTTACATTTTTGCTGTAAATATTATTTAATGACTTTAAATTTATATTAGTACTATAAATACTATTTAATAAATAATATTCTTGAAACTTTCTTCTAATAAATTAATAATATTTAAAAAAAATTGAACAGTCAAGAAATCTTTCTTATCAAAACTTTCTAATTTATCTCTTTCATATATTCTAACAGATTGATATCATCTCTTTATATATATCTTATCATTGTCTGACTCTTCCACTTCTCTCCTTCTTTCTTCACTTATCTCCTTTCTTCCTCTGTCTCTTTGTATCCTTCCATAATATTATTTCAATTTATTTTCAATTTCAAATTTCTTTCATTTCATATTTAATCCTTTACTTAGAGATTCTGAGCAGTAGATTGATTGAGGAAGAATTTGTGTTCACTTTAACTCCTTTTGAGTGATCAATATTCCGTAAAAATAATATAAGATTGATAAATTGATTCCAATTTTTTTTTAATTTTTAGTTATTGTTTAATTAATCTTAAAATAATTTGTGCATATTTAAGGAAGAGAATTTAGAAGTTACAAATTATATTTAAAGATATACCAAATGACAGGACAAGATTGAAAGATAATACAAGTTACAAATTATATTTAAAAACATACCAAAGGACATGATCAAATCATAATAGGAGACTTGAGACTCTACAATCAAGCTTATTGTCTTGACAATTAGGTTTTATCTTTTGATATATATTATAATTTTTAATTTTATATAAAAATATATAAATATGGCAACTAGAAAATTTGAATCAGGTTATTCAAAACTTCAAAAAAAAAAAATAAGAGTTGAACTTTTTTTTGAATCACAAAAAGGGACTATGTATAAATTTATAAAAATAAACAAAAAAATGAATTAGAAAATGCAGGTGAGTCTTCTTTAAATGAAGACCATAACAATATAAATTTAGGTGAAGATAACAATCTTTAAATGAAGAACATAACAATATAAATTTAGGTGAAGATAACAATATAAATATAGGTGAAGACAATAATAAAATAGTCAACAAAGATAATAATTTTGATTTTCAAACTTAGGATAATAATTTTGATTCTCAAACTCATGATACTAACACAAACTCAGGATAACGAGAATGAAATTATAAGACAAAATTGTTCTAATATTTAAAATATCATAATTTAATTATTTTATTAATTTCAAAAAAGTCTCATTTTTTTATTCGCTTTAGGCCTCCTAAAACCTTGAACCGCCACTGATCGGAGGTACATGCTTCTTATGCGAAAGGGATAAATGAAGGGTAACTCTAGATAGAAGAGAAAGAGAAACTTGAATTTTTTAGATAAACATTGAAACTTGTAAACAGTTATAAAAATCTTAAATCATGGACTGATTAATACAATATTTTCAATAATTTATGTTCAAGTATTTTATCTTCTTTTTTATAATTTATTTATTTCAATAATTTATTTAGACACTTTATCACTTTCTTTTATTTTTCTTATTTAATTTAATATATGTATTTTATCTATTTTTTATTTTTGTTTTTGTAAATCTTGAAAAAAAAATCTTATTTTAACTAATATCTTTATTTATAAAGATATTTATGGTAATTTAGATCTAACTTAAAATAATTTAACGTATAAATCTTGGATAATATATCATAAAGGGTGAAATATTTTCAAAGAAAGTACTTTTTTTTTCTTTTATTAACAAAGATCACTGAAAACAATTTTATAGCATTTTATAGTTATATTGTATGATTGAAATTAAATTAAAATCACTCACATGATTTTTTGGCTTCGCTCTTTCTTCAACCATTATGCTTGCTCCGCTAGGTCTCAAACTTTGAATTAGTTTGTGCCATCGTAATAGTAATTTGTGTACAAATGTATGTTTAATCAATGATTTATTTCTTATTATGAAGATCTAATAAAGAGAAATAATTTGAATGCTGTGATAGGAAAACTGTTTACAAAATTCGAGTTCAAAATATACATTTTTGTTTCATGCAAGTTACCTTGTTGTGTTGAATCTAGATAGCGCACGATAAATATGAAAATTATATTGAAAATTTATATTTTGGAAATACAGAATATGCTTCATAAATTATTAGCACAAATATTATTAGAATCTTATAATCCATTATATGATAAATTCAATATACTTGTATATTACGAAATATATGATACACCAATAAATACATCATTAATAATATCTTATATGTATATGAAAACAAATCTTTTCTTTTTTTCAAATATATCTCAGCCACAATAATGTTTTCTCTTTTTTATTATTATTATTATTATTATTATTTTGGAGACAATTATCTCTCAATTTGTTAAAATAATAATTATAATTTATAAGAATATAATATAATAAATGAAACTATTTTAATTAATGTACACACTTCTCTTTTAAAAATTACCTTTAATTATGATTTTCTTTTTATATTAAAAAAGTATTACTTACTAGAAACAATATCCTATTATTATCATTTTGAATATTTATCTAAATAAATTATTTTTATTTTATTCTTTATCAAAAGAAAAGTCAAATAATGTGTTATCGCACAAAGGTATATTACGTCCAGCTCTTTGTTAGAAGTAAATACAATAAAGTATGGTGTAATGTCATCTCAATGGACATGTGTCATTTGCTGCTAGGATGACCTTGACAATATGATTGTCGAACTATCCATGATGGGTTCAAGAATACTTATTCTTTTATTAAGAATGATATCAAGATCGCATTACAACATTAAGACACAATGACAACAACTAAGAGAAGCAAATTGAGTTGTCATACATCACAAAGAAAATCTCAATAAGGCTTATCTAAAGTCAAACTTTATGTGCCCTCTGGTGGTCTGTGAAGAGAATAAAGTATTAATATCTCCACATGAGAACGTCAAACCATTAATAGAAAAATTCTTCGACGTTGTTCTTGATGAGGTTCCTAGTGGCTTGCCATCAATGCGAGATATCCAACCTGTCATTGATTTTGTCCTGACATTGTGATTCCAAATAAATCGACATACCATATGACTCCAAAGGAGCATAAAGAATTACAATGCCAAGTGAAGCAACTTTTGGACAAGGGTCTAGTAAGAGAAAGTGTTAGTCCTTGTGTTGTCCCTGCTCTGCTAGTCCCAAAGAAAGATGGTTCACGACATATGTGGATTGATAGTCCTGAAGTGAACAAGATCAACATCAAGCATATATTTCCTATTCCTCGACTTCATGACTTGTTGGATCAATTACATGGTGCTATTATCTTCTCCAGTATTAACTTAAGAAGTGGTTGTCATTAAATTCGAATGTGACTTGGTGATGAATGGAAGAATCTACATATAAGAACCGAGATGGGTTGTACAAGTGGACAATTATGTTGTTTGACCTTATGCACCAAGCACTTTCATGTGCTTGATGAACTATGTATTTTGGTTCTTCATTGAAAAAATTGTTATTGTTTATTTTGATGATATTCTAATATATAGTAAAGGCCATGATGAACACTTAGTACATTTGTGTCAAATTTTTGAAGTTCTTCGAGACCAAAAACTTTATGTTAACCTTAAAATGTGTGATTTCTTCACAGAAACAAGTTGTTATTTTGGGTTGTGTTGTCTCAAATCAAGGCATTGAAGTCAACGACAACAAAGTTGATGCCATTGTGAATTGGCCTACTCCAAAAATTTTGCATGACATAAAGAGCTTTCTTGGGTTAGCCTCATTCTATCGTTAATTCATCAAGAATTTTATCTCTATCACTGCCCCTCTTACTAAATGCCTTAAACAATATGCTTTTAAGTGGAACATTAAAGTACACCAAAGCTTTGAAGCATTGAAGGAAAGGATATCTTTAACCCCTATGCTTGCACTTCCCAACTTTGATCTAATATTTGAAGTTTGACGCTCCTAATGTTGGGACTGGAGTTGTCCTCTCTCAAGAAAGTTGACCAATTGCCTTCTCCAGTGAAAAACTTAATGATGCTAAGATGAAGTATTCTACCTACGATAAAAAGTTTTGTACAATTGTGCTGACATTGAACCATTGGAGTTATTATTTACTACCAAGAGAGTTCATCCTTTATACTGATTATGAGGCTCTTAAAAATCTTAACTCTCAACAAAAGTTGAATTGGCGTCATGCATAGTGAGTTTCTTCAGTCTTTTCAGTTTCTTCTTAAACATAAATTAGACACTCAAAATAAAGTCACAGATGCCTTAAGTCAACGACATGCTCTCCTTTCCACCTTACAATTCAATATTGTAGGCTTCGAAGTTGTAAAAGAGCTATATGAGGAAGATATTGACTTTGGGAAAGTTTAGAAGGTATGTTCTCAATAACCATATCATCAGTTTTACTTATAAGATGTTAGGGGTAGTCAACTATGCATTCCTTAATGTTCATTGCGCCAGTCAATTGTTTGAAAAACTCGTGATGGAGGATTAGATAGACACTTCGTGAGAGACAAGACATTGGCTCTCATAAAGGAGAAATTCTACTGGCCAAAACTAAAGCGAGACATCATTAGACATATTCAAAGATGTCACATTTTCCACATTGCCAAATATGGAAATCAAAACATTGGTTTGTATAAACCATTGTCTATTCCAAAGGCTCCATGGAAAGATGTTAGCATGAATTTTGTCTTGAGGTTGTCAAGAATCCAAAGGCAAAAGGATTTCATTATGGTGCAAGAAGAAGAATGTAGAAGAATAAGGTGGAAGAAGAATGTAGAAGAGGAAGAAGGTAGAAGATAAATTCGCTAGAATAGTTTGATTATTAGATGAATGGTTTTTCTCAAAACGCTCATCTTGAGCCAAGTGTAGGGCTTTAATATCATCAACTTGGTATCGATCAAGTCTTGAAGTCACTGGAGTAACAAAGTTGTCACAATCAGGACAAGAACTCATTGAAAATGATTGATTCATCTGAGATGCAAGATAGACTTTATATACTCAGGGTTCCTTCCTATCAAAAAGTTAGTAGGGGAGGGACAAACTAACTTTATAAGACGGATGGTGCTTCTCACATAGCTGACTTATACTTCAAGGAGGTTGTTTGTCTGAATAATATTCCTCAAATAATTACTTCAGACCAAGATGTGAAGTTCACTTTTAGTGAACTTTATGGAGCAAAATGGAAGCTCGTATGCAGTTTAGTTATGCTAGTTATCCGTAAACAAATGGCCAAACAGAAGTGGTCAACAAAAATTTGGGGAATTTGTTACAAAGTTTTATCGGCAAACATGTTCGCTAGTGGAATGTTGTGTTCACTAGTAGAAAAAACACATTATATGACAGGATATCATCGCGGTTAAAAGAGAATCGCAATTAAAAATAACGCGGTGACATTTTTGAAATTAAGTACAACCATACCATCGCAGTTGGAGCGATCACTGTGATGATAAGGCATAAATATTTAAAATTGAAAAATTGCAAGGAGATACCAACGCAGTTGTTTAGACAACCATGCTGGTATCTGCAAAATAATTTAAAAATTATTTTGCAGGGAGATACAAAGGCGGTTGTTTAAACCGCCCTTGTATCCCCTGTTTTAGGGTTTTGCTTACCCTCCGCTTCCATAAATACACTGAAACCAAGCGCCACGCCACACCACACCACTTCTCTCATTACAACACAAATCAAAGAACAAGAAAGGCTTCTTAATAAACACTCATCTCTGAAACCCTTTCCCTCTCTTCTTCCTTTTTAATCTTCCTTCTTTGCTCGCCACAATGAGAGAGTGTATCTCAATCCACATCGGTCAGGCTGGCATTCAGCTCGAAAACGCCTGTTGGGAGCTTTATTGCCTCGAACACAGCATTCAGGTCTCATTTCTAAACCCTAATCTCTCCATTTTTTTACACTCGCTCGCTCAATTGCGATCTGTTTCCGCTCTTTGCTTTTCCTCTACATCTCAACCGCGCCTTTGTCGTTTGTGTCTATTATTTATGTTTCTTCTCTATTGCTTCACCGATTTACCGATCTGTACGCACTCTATATTTTCTACCGACATTTTTTTCGTTTTCGTCCGATTAGTTCCCTGGTGTATATGTACGCTCTGTATTTTCCGGACATTTCCTTCTCCTTCTGTATTGTTCGAGAGATTTGAGATTTAAATTTGATAATAACACCTATTTTATTTTTTTTATATTTATCATTACATTTTTCACAACAAAAAACTTCGTTGCGTTTCTGTAACTGTTGAATTTTGGTGGGTAGCAGCTATTCGCTGCTGCCATTTTTTAAAAAAATTGCACATACCAGCGCGGTTGTAGAGAAAACTGTGCTGGTATAGCACATACAAGGGCAGTTGTTAACAAGAAACTGCCCTTGTATGTGCTATACCAGCGCAGTTTTCTCTACAACTGCGCTAGTATGTGCAATATGAGCATTTCTTAACGCGGTTGCTAGAGAACTGCGGTGGTATGTTATACTTTCCATCGCGGTTGTATAACCGTGATTGTATCTTCAATACTTTTTATCGCGGTTGAATCTATCGCGGTTCCGGAACCGCGCTTGTAAGCCTTATATAACTGCGATTAAATGTATTTTTTCTACTAGTGGTTGTCACAAGCCAAGTTTTCGTACTTGTTAGTCAGACAACAGGTAAATGCCCATTTGAATGGTTTATGCTGAGCTCCTTTGAGTATGCTAAACCTTCCTCCACTGCAAACTCTTCAAGAGTATAATTCAAATGTTGATGAGCGATCTGAGCAATTCAAGAAGCTCCATGTGGATGTAAGACAAGAAATATTACATTAGAATGCTCGATATCAAAACCAAGCAAACAAGAAAAAATGACTAGTCATTTTCAAAGAAGGATATTTGGTATGGGTTTATCTAAGAAAAAAGTGATTTTCTTAGTCTCAAGGCAAGTTGTCTCTTAGGTAAAATGGTTTGTTTAAAGTCCTAGAGCACATTAACGATAACGCTTACAAGATTGAGCTTCTTGAAGATTATATAATGTCCTATACTTTTAATGTAACTTGTCTATAACCTTATTATGGAGACGACAAAGATTTTGCAGAAGAAAATACCGAGCTTTTTCCAACCTGGCGAGAATGATACAAGAGCATGTGTATATGCCAAAGTTAGTTTTCCTCTCCCCTATTATTATAAATATGTACTCATATACTCCTTTTGACACAAATCAAATAAAGTGATTTCTAATATAAGTTTTGTATTTATTTCCTCTAAGCTCTCTTAAGAGTAAGAGCTTTAATTAATATCCTTGGCCTAGTCAACCAAGGTGATTTTCCTGACCATTTTTACCGTAGTAGGGTTAGTAACCTCGTCACGATTGATGAATCAAACGACGTCCTAGCATCACCTTACAGTCTTTACATAAAATCACATTAAAAGTGTGTCCCACCATGTGTAGACTATTCTCAAATGATGCCTTCAGTTCATTATGTTTTAGTCTTATGATGTTGTTGGTTGGATCCCAATAGGTACGCAAGTCCCTCATACTATTTTGAAGTACTCACTTTAAGTTTCAATTAGCAGATTCAACCATGCGATTAAGCATGATAAACATGAATGTGGAATCAATAAGTTTTACATCTATAGTAACAATAAGTAATTAATACATACAAAATAATATACATATTCAAATGTTGTGTTTCTCAAATGCATCACCTTGTTTGTCTATACCTTAACAAATTTTTCCTTGTGTGGAATAATTCGTAAGTTGCTGACATAATAAAAAAAATAACAACTATTTCAAACAAGCAACTTCAAAACATTTCACACACTCCAAAAATGCATCACAATATGCACAATGCATTGTAAATGTCCATGCAACCATAACAACTACCCTAGCTTGCACAAAATCTACTAAAATTTTACACTATAACATTTTAATTAATGTGGAATAGACAGAGAAGCTTGGAAGCTTCAGAAAAGGCAATCCTCTAAGTCTTTCAATGGCCCAAAATAAGTTGTTTCCTTGTTCACTTGCTAACAACACAAAAGTGACTGTGAAAGCCAATCGGGTTGACGTCATACCTATTGAACCATTAGATGATTCAACACCTAGGAATGCATTAAAAGGTCCATCAAAGTTGTAAAATAAGGTTTAGACTGAGTTCAAGAGGGGGGTGAATTGAACTTTCAAAAAATTTTTGCAAATCTGATTTATTCTTCAAGTAGAGAATGAAAATTCTTTATTCAATCGATTGACTATGTAATTCTGAACTGTCAGGTAAACAATCGATTGTGCACAGCGGAATATATCAAAGTTAAACCCAGAATTCAGTTAAACCCAAAAAACAGTTTGCAGTGTGAAAATGTTTTAACCCAGATTTAAGATGTTTAAACACAATCCAGTAGATTAAACACAATCCAGAATCACAGTTGATTATGCAAACAGATGTTCAGAGTATGAATAACAGTATGAACAGATTTTAATCCAGTTAATTTTAAAGATGGCAGCAGTGAATAAAAGCAATCAAGAAGAGTAGGGAGAAAAGCAAAAACACTGAATTTTTATCCTGGTTCACCCTTCCTCAAGGGCTACGTCCAGTCCTTTGCAAACTAGCAAAGATTTCCACTAAAACAGATCACAAGATCAGTTTACAACCCTTGCTCCCAGCAAGTTACAAACTGCTCCCAGCAGTAAACCCACACCTCACTGAACCCCTCAGCTTGTGTGTAACCAGTGCAGAAACCCACTGCACCACAACACTTGCAGTCCGCAAGCAACACTGCTCCCAGCAGCACTCACCCTCTACTGAACCCTTCAGCAGATGCGAGACCAGTGCAGAACCCACTGCACCAACTCAATTACAAACCCAGTAATTGAAAACAGCAAACAGATTGCAAATCAACAGGATCAGAGAAGATAACAGAATGCTTCTACACAAAACAGATTACACAGAATGAAGATCAGGTGTAGAAGACTTAGCTTTGGTCCAGAACCAAAGTAGCAAGAACCTCACTTCAAGGATGCTTCAAAGATTCACGTTCTTGGAGGTTTCTTGATTTGAAAAGCTTTGCAAAAATGATGATCGCACAAAAGGGGCAATATCTCTCTTAGAAAAACTCAAGGAATGCTTTTCGAAAGTATTTGTTTTGATAATTCTGAAAGTGATGATTCTCATTCCTTTAAATACCCAAAATCAGTTTTAAAAACTGCTTAGCTGTCAAAATTCAATTAATTGAACAAACCATTCAATCGATTGAATTTGACCGTTAGTTTGACCCAGTCAAAGTTTTCAGTTGTAACAGCCATAACTGTATTTCAGTTGTAACAGAAATAACTGTCACATTCAATCGATTGTTTTAGAAATTCAATCGATTGAAAAACCTTTTTCCAGCAAAAACATTTTGGGTTATTTTTATTAAAAACAGTTTTAATAAAAATCTTTGTGAATCTTTTTAGCACCTCAGAAGTGATGATCCATGCCATTCGTGATTAAGGACTAAGCCAATCACCAACACACAAACACAACTACGGACCAAGACCTAATCACCCAACTATCTTCATGTTGGCACAAAGTCTTCTCTTGAATAATTCTGGTCCAGGTTGGTTCCAACAGATTCTTCATGAGGCCGTCTTCATCAGCTTCACATGCTAAGCCTTGGTGCTCATAATATTGACTTCATCAAATCACATGCTTAGCCTTGGTGCTAACAAAAGTCGCCTTAGATGGATAGTTTATATTTGGATTTGATGAATTCTAGTCTATGCACAATAAAATACCAAGTTCTGTAAGCATCAAGAAAAAAGTGCAGTGAATAAGGTTCTTGAAGAAACATGTGAGACAATTATACAAGGATTGAACCCTTTTAAAGAATAAAGTGAACTAGATGATACCGACAAGATACATATATTAGATGAACTTGCTAAGATGATCTCAATGTGAAAAGACTATGCTGAGAAGTACTAAAAGAGATCACAAAATGTAGAACACACTAGAAAAATACTTTATATGTTCTTGGAATCAACATGATAGATGATCAAACATTGCAAGACCTTGATAGAAAAAGCTAAAGCACTGATCACACAAGATGATATCATCACATGATCCTATAACATGTAGATATTGAACAATGATAAAGTACAAGATGATTCAGAAGGAACGATCATACTGAATGTAGCAGACAATCTGGTTTTTTCCTTCATAACAAACGATGATGCCTTCTTACTGATGCAATAAATTCTTAAATGCGTCAGACAAAGCAATCAACGTCTTTACAACAGGAGTTTTGAAACTTATATTTTTAATTATCATTTTCTTATTTGTGTGAAATAATTACTATACGTATTTTGAAAATATTAAAATAATGTTTTACTTTCTAAGCAAAAAATATCGTTTTTACTAATTTAAAATTGATTCAAAATATTTTTTATATAATTTCATTTAAGTCAGATTTGCTTTAATGATCAAAATGTATTGAATAAGTTTTATTCTCTGAGTATAAAATCTCACACATATAAATATTTAAGGAAATTTAAAATTACATTTTGATATAATTAAAGTTCATTTAAGTTTGATTTGTTTAAATGTTCATAATTTAGACAAATTTATAAAGTTTTGAAATTATATTAATCTCTAAATGGAAAGGTTTTATAATTTGAGAAATTATATTTTGGAATTATATAAGGAGATTATAAGATTAACTTAGGTAGTTAAATGCAAATCATAAAGGGGCAACCAAAGATTGAAGCACTAGAAGATACATAAGATATATATGATAAATAATTTATCTATAGAGGTGCTAAGACAAAGTGAAATGAAAACTATGAAAATACAAATCAAAGAAGACTGGCAGATGAAGACAAGTTACAATAAAAGAGTCCCACAAAATAATCACAAATAAAAAGATAGAGAATGAAGTTCAATGTTCCTATTTGCTACAAAAAAAAAAGGAAAGAATTGAATAACTTAATTATGTGATAAAGACATGAAGATTACATCAAAGCCAAAGTTGTCTTATATAGCATCTGAAAGAAGAAAAAGATAAGGAAAAGAGCGAGACTCGTGAATTAAAGGTTTTAATACATCAAGTCTCAATGTTCAAAATTGTTGCACAAATGAAAAGTTTTCAAAATGAATTGAAGCACTTAATATGCATTGAAGAAGAAAATATTCAACAGTGCAAAAGATTTCATTCACAAAAGCTTTAACGATCATCATTCCAAAAGTTATATAAAGACCATTGAAGATGAAGGAGAAGGAGAAGTGAATAGATATTGACGAGGGACACATGAAGAAATTCAAGATATTGATCTCAGGGGTAGATTTAGGACTGGGTGTTACTAGGAGATGTTTTAATACTCGTTGCCTAGGAGGTTTGAATACTCGTTGCCTAAAGAGGTGTGGATACTTGTTGCCTAGAGAGGTGTGACTACTTGTTACCTGGAAGGATAGAGAATACTCATTCCTGGAGAGGTGTTGAAATTTTTACCTGGAGAGGTGTAATAGTACTTGTTCCCAAAGAGACGTGAAAACTCGTTTTAGTGAAAGCTCTTAAGCGATTTGCTTAAGGGGATTAGAAGTAGCCTTGTTTATAGGGTGAACCAGTATAAAATTGTGTCTACTTATCTCTCCCCTATACATTGTTTTATATTACCTTGGAATTGTTTATGTTTTGCAATTTGAGTTCAAGCTCCATTCAATCCTCACCTACTCTTTTAGATCTGACTACACTTTCAACACTTATTATTTCAAGTAAAGACAACCAATATTTGTTGGTTTTGTATGTGTTGTCCATCAACAATATAATGCTAAATGCATTCAACTATTTAACCAAATCAGGGTGTTCCCAAAAAATGTTCATAGCAACTTGTGTAGACTCGTTATACCAACTCTAGTTAATATAATTATCACTCTTTAATAACATTATGAACTGCTGAATTTTAATTATAGATCCTCTTCTTGTATGCATATTTGGCATTTTACATTTTTTTTATTATTGTGTTTCCTTATTGTTGTCTTTTAAAGTGAGTAATATGTTTGTCGACTTTACTAAACTTTTAGTCATGTTAACAAGCATGGAATGGTCATTAGGTTTCAATCTTTCAGCATAAGGGTGTCCAACTAATGTATCGACCAATTGATGATTACGACGTTCAACACCCAACATTCTCCATTGCGAACTATTTTTATCTGTAATTTAAAAAGGAAAATCACATTTTTATACCAATTATAATCGTGTTTTTATTTCTTATACTTAATGCCCCTTTCATAACCTAACAACACATATGTCTTCCTTCTGTGTTGTCTATTTGCTTTGTCAGATCTCCAAATGACAACTACAAAATCAAGTGTAAAGATCACCTTACACACTCATTGAAGTAAGTCATCTCACATGTAATATGGCTACACAAATACATTACAACAGTATATCTCATTTGTCACATTTCTTACACAAATGAATGCAGCTATACTTACCTCATCTATTATAAAAAGGCTGATATAATCTCCTCCAACCAATTCATCTTTAGTTGCCACAAACTTCATTATATCCAATGCATCCATGTTAGACAATCATTATTAAAGTTGCTTGTATAATCAGTACAAAGTAATGTAACACATCACACTGTGTTGCAATTACATGACTTCAAAAAATAATAAAAAAACAAAAATTTAAAATATCATAAATATTTTATTCTAAAAAATAAATCTATAAATACATATTTGTATTATAGATTGTATTTTATAATGTACAATCCAAAATAGAAATTAGGATTGTATATTCTAGAATACAAAATTTGTATTCTAAATTTATTGTATTCTAGATTATACATATTCTAGAGAACAAACTTTGCATTCTAAAATTGTACATCTTGAAATGCAAAAATATTATGTTTAATATTTTGGAATGTACAATCTAGGAAGTCTTCAAATTACACAATCTGGAACTGAAACTACAAACATGAAAACATTCAGACTCACTAAAATCGCACCACCAACCACCACCGCACAACACCACCATCCACCAACCATTGCCACCAAGCATGCAAGCTTCACAAAGGATCCAAACACTCTAACACCAACACAATCAATGCCCACCACAATCAATTTATTTTCATAAGGATAAAATTTAAATTTCAAATTTTATGGGGTGTGACTTTAAAACATGGGGTGCATAAAGAAAAGGTTGTATTTCTATTACCACCTCCTTACTTTCTCCTTATACGTATAGGAAAGTCCAAATTATCGATGGGTTGGAAATATTTTAAGTTGCACAATCTCAAAATCTACTTCACATTATACAATTCATAACTCAAAAATCAACTCTAGATTACACAATTCAAAAATATATTATGGATTGTATAATATTTCAAATAGATTTCGATTTAAAAAATATATTCTAAATTTACAAGAAGATAATCTAAAAATATGATCCAAATTTTCAGTCTAATATATGTTTTTATATTGCATAATTTAGAAATACATTAGTATAGAATACAATTTTTTGATTTCATAATATAAAATATATTTTCAAATTTCACATGGACATTTTAGACATTCCAACACAGTGATGGAGGTGCATGAAGAAACTATATGGGTGCAAAAGTAACTGTCCGAAGTCCCAACTAATCAAATACTAGTCCACGTCTACTTTTTTCATGTAATTAGAATTCGATATTAAAAAAAAAAAACGATAAGTGACAAAAATGTAACTATTTCAGAAAAAATTATCTGTGAGGAATGTTATCTGTCTAACAATTCATAAAATAATATTTTTTATATTTATTTTTCATTCATCATTCATTACATGTCACAATAATAAAAAAAAATAAACATAAATTATGTCGTATAGAATAATTTATGTTATTCGGTAGAAAACCTTTACCACGAAAAAAAAAAAAAAAAGATTTTCCCTTAAAGTGGTACACTGGTTGCAGCGATAATCAGCTGAAACACGTTCCTTTGTCACTAAGTAAACGGGAATACAACAACTTTCCTAATAATATTTTTTTAGTATTCTCGATTAAGTCTTAAATAAACACATCAGAATCATATTTAGACAAAGCAAATTAAGATAACTAGCGTAAAATAAAAAATAATATTTTTTGTTTACTTATGACACTAGATATATATAGACACAATTTTTTTTTTACTTTAACTTATTTTCTTCACTTTGAAATATATTGTCTATAAAAGGTTGGTGAATTAAAAAGAATAAAGGTAGAAAAACATAACCAAACTGTAGGATGACTTAGCTTGATGGCAGTTCAATGTGGTTTAACCACTGCCAGCTAACACACAACCCCTTCTTACTGCACCAACTTGATGAAATGCGCATTCCGAAGTTGCAATATAGAAGCAACTATTATTTTTTCTTATTCCATTTTTTAAAATATTTTTCTTATATTTAATTTAGTCTTTTTGTAGGGTAGGTTATCAAACTCCAAGTATATAAGATGGACCCTATAGTGGTCCAAATTGTTAAAACTCTTTCAACATGGAAAAGTTACTCTTGATTTATTATTCTCTTCTCTTTTGCTTGGCAACTATCACGTTCACATGCTCAGCCACAACTTACACTGTTGGAGATAGCTCTGGCTGGGACATTAGCACAAATCTTGATACGTGGATTGCAGATAAAACGTTCAAAGTAGGAGATGTTCTTGGTAAGTACTTAACACTTCTTTCAATTCAAAAGAAACCAGTAAGAGCTTATGAAGATCATATTAAGTTTATGTGAGTAACTCATAAAATGTCATATAATCAAAGTCTATTGATTTCAATTATTTACACAAATACAAATACATCCTATATTATGTAATTGGTAGGTTCTAATCAACTTATATAGTGATGCTTTCAGAGAAATATTCATGATGTTGATAATTTTATTTGATTTTTGCAGTTTTTCGATATTCACCAGGCCAAGGTGTAGAAGAGGTTACAAGAGAAAACTTTGACACATGTAACACCACCAATGTTCTGGCAACATATGGGAATGGTAACACAACAGTGCCATTAACAAGAGGTGGGGATAGGTATTTTGTAAGTGGAAACAAGTTGTATTGTCTTGGAGGGATGAAACTTCATGTTCATGTAGAAGGTGATGACAAAGCACTTGCTCCAACTATAGCTCCTAAGGCTGTGGCTGGATCAGATGAAAACACTGCCACACTTCCACACTCTCCTCCATCAAAGAAGAGCACACATCTTTCAGCTGGAACTGCCAATTATTTTGCAATCAATGCACTCACTTATGTTGTTGTTATGGTTGCTACATATTTGAGCATATAAGGACTGTGACTTTAAAACTGTTTTGAATGTTATTATGTGATATTGATTGAAGAAGAAGAAGTCACAGTTTTGCTTGGTTTGGAAAATTCACTCATACATACAGCATACTTTGTACATGACTCTTGAGCACATTCAAAGAACATACACATTCATGTTGTTGTTTTTTCTGTTTAACAATACTACCTCATTCTTCCCTCATGAGAATGTTATGCCTAATCAAGATTTGAAAATCAAGAAGGAAAAAGGTATCTGTCTTATCAAAATATTTTTTATGACATTATTTTTGCATTTTTTCTATTATTTTAATATTTATATACTTTATAACGTAAAATTATATAAATCAATTATACATCACAATTTTACAATGTATTTTATTAAATAAATATTATATAATAAGCAAATAATGAGTGATTTTAAATTATCAAACTTTCATGATTAAAAATATCCATTTAGAAATAGTAAAGTATTTAATTTGATCTTTTTAATATAATTAGTTTTAATTATGCTTAAATAAAAATTATTCATTTATTGCCTTGATGATTTTAATTTGAAAATAAGATTAGTAATTAATATAAATAATGCTATAAAATTTGCGGTTAATTAGTATAATTCTGGATGAACTAGTTAGTAAGTATAATTACATATATAACATCATTTTAAATAGAAAAGACGTAAAGACACACATATACGATTAAGATAAAAATAAATAAAAATTAAACAATAACATCATATCCAAACTTTTTGAAAGCCTTTTTCTTAAGAAATAATGTCTATAAAAAATAAAGTATCTAATTACAAAAATATAGATTATACATTAAAAAATTAAAATGACTCTAAGAGAAATGAAAAAAAAAATATTATTTAAAATAAGTCACACATACAAAAGTAAAAATAAGACAAACACGGGAAAAATATCTCTATAAAAATTAGATTTAAAAGAAAGACGGAAAAAAATGAAAGAAGTCATACATGACATGTTATAAATGTTAAGTGTACACTTGCACTGATGAATATTGAAAAGAATTAATTCTTAATTATGTGAAGATCTAGATTAAGGTAAAAGAAAAAAAAAGTGAAGATATTTTTTTCTTGTCTTAATAATTAATATTGAGATTAAGATGTTTTTACTTTTTTTATATCCCAAAATAATGGTTTTGAAATTATGTCTTTGGTTAAGAACTACCAGAAGTAATTATCATAACTAGTAATGAGATATTAAATGAGAGTTTTCTGTAATAAAAGGAAAACACTAGACTGTAAAAAGAAAAAAGGAAGAATATTTCACTTTAAAGATAACAATATTTTGCATTGATTAAATATATCTTAATTTGTGTCCTAAACATCATGAGAAAGAGAGAGTCCCAATTGTTAAAAATGATATTTACTATTTACTTTTTTTCTTTTTAAGTAAATAGATTTTTGATAAATAGATAATGATGCAGAAACTTGTAGTACTGGGGCATTAGGGTGCTGGTACGTACCAGCACAGCATAGTGTACTACAACATCGGAATTGTACTAACACATATTTTTGTGTGCTATATTAGTTTGCAGAATTGGAAAAGGTTGACCTTTGTCCTAAAGCCTCACGCTTGCCACACGCTTCAGAAGCCATGGCCTCGTTGGGTGGTACCCTTCACAAACTCTATCTATCCTTTTGCTGTTCTATTTACAATCTTAATTTCTGCCTTTTCATCTGTTAATTCTTGTTTTCTTTGCAGGGTTACAAAATGTGACTGGCATCAATCTGCTTTTCAAAGATGTATTAATTCTTCTCATCACCAAAGTTATTTCAAAATGCATTTAGTGTATATTATTAAGGTTGTCTAATTCAGTTACCTGAACAAGATGTTAAATAGTAAATTTATTATCATGTATGTTCAATTTCTGAAAAAAAAAAATTCTAGTTGTTAATTGTTTAATGGGTGTTTACTTAATATAACATTCAAAAATTTACCTTAAATGCTTTTCTTTGTGTAGGTTTAGATTTAAGTCAGATCAACTAAAATCAAGTTGAATAGTAGTACCTAATGTTGTTTCATATCATTGCTCATATGTTTGGTTTTGTACTGAAAAACTAGTTCTGATAACATTTAACCATAATATCGTTTTAAAATTGAACACACTATACTTCTTCCATGTGTAGCATTAAAAGATTCCTCAGTGAAGTAGCTGTAGGGGTTAATCTGACTGTGAGCTTATCAATATATAAAAAGTTTATTTTCAAAATAATTTAAATGCAGCTTTTAAGAGATGCATATGATATATTTATGAAAATTACGGGGAGGAAATAGGAGTGAAAATGTCGAAGGGAGGGGTGGAAAAAAAGATGAGATTAGAAGCAAAAGCACCACTAGGTGTAATTTTTTTCCTCTTTTATTAAAAAGGTACAACTTTTCTTTTTTCTTTTTTTACGAAAATAGGTAAGTTATGTCATGGAGACATGACTTCAAATAAAAAAGTTGTATCATTGTAATACAATTTTAGACAAACGCAAAATTAAAAAAAATAACTAAAGTCATAACTTGACACGACTTTAGTAATAAAAAGAATTTCACATTAAAATCATGTGTCACGTTGACACGACTTCAAGTAAAGAAGTCATATTTCCATGTCACGACTTACTTATTTTTATAAAAAATAAAATTATATCTATTTTAGTAAAAAATGAAGAAAAATACGCTACTTTTACCAATATTGGATGGGAAGAGAAAGAGAAGAAAAGGAGAAGGGGGAAAGGGAAAATGTATTTTTAGTATTTTAAAAATCACAAAAAAAGGGAGGGGAGTGCAAAGAGAAGAAATGAGTGTAAATAGAAAAATCACCCTTCATCCAATTTTAAGCGGACCCAAGAAAGCATGGTGTGAGTTGGCCTAGTTTATTGGCCCATTAACTTTATCTTTCTTCCTTTTCTTGTGTCAAATCCTGTGTGTTCTTCACATGTTAAGACACATATTGTTTTCATGTTCTTTTGTTTAAGAAAGCATGTTGTACACTGCAGGGTCCAAAAGTCAATGCAAAGTTTGAGCTGAAGCCGCCACCATATCCACTGGTAAAAAGACCTAAAGTTTGCATGTTTTTATAAGTTATAATATATTGTGATTTTCAAGTGGAGCTATGCTTCTAATTGCACAATGAGGAGAGAATACTTGACTTTTATAGATTTCATATATCATATTCTATTGAAACTTTGGTTAGTCTTATTTAGTAAAGAAACTTAAGACTGAAAGGATTCATACACGGGCATCTCCATACGTGCCTACTATGTTACTGTGGTTAGTCTTATTTTCTAGGTTCTTTTACTGTATTGGTATAATATTTTTAAGATTTTTTGAAACGACTAAATTTATTTATATTTTTATAAAAATGGTAAGTTATATTTGAAATGACAATTTTAATGTAGAAAAATTATCAACACAAATTCTATTTTAAATAAATTTTTATATTTCAACTGAAATTAGTATATTTTATTTTATTTTTAACTGAAATTGTCATATCTAGCATAACTTTAATATTAATTTATTTTTAACTGAAATTATTATACGTAACACAACTTTAATAGTGAAGTCATGTTAAGAACCATTTTAGTTAAAAGACTTTAACATTGAAATCATGTTAAGTACAATAATTTTAATTTAAAAGTGCTTAGATTTATGAATTTTTCATTTTAAAGTCGTCGTTCAAATCCCACTTACTCATTTTGGTGAAAAAAATAAATTTAACTATTTTAGTAAATCTCCAAATACATTGCACCAAATCCTAAAAAAAAAAAAAAAAAAAAAAACCTTTTTTTTTA
>Ga0209489_105936_pt1 | contig 20355 bp, 8 predicted proteins | sample SiratrowhiteBW_FD_187527 | JGI IMG/M metagenome (GOLD analysis project Ga0209489, IMG submission 187527) | Root nodule microbial communities of legume samples collected from California, USA - Siratro white BW (SPAdes) (version 2) | ecosystem: Host-associated > Plants > Roots > Nodule | place: USA...
TATCTCAGTCATAATAATTTCTTTAAAGTCTAGCATATTAAGTTTCAATACAAGTTTTCCTTTTCCATTTTAAGTACCCATGTCAAACATCATACATAAAGGTCTCACATGGACCACATCAATACATATAGGTCACACATAGACCATATCACACATATAGGCCTCACATTGACCTATCGTCTTCCGGAAGACCCATTAAGTATGCCCCTACCAGAGACCAACATCTAATCCAATACCCAAGACTTAGATTCAGCAATTCTAAGAGAAATGATCAATCCAATACCCAAGACTTAGATTACCAGCGAATATAAGAGAAAGGACTAATCCAATACCCAAGACTTAGACTGCCATTCGAATCTAAGAGAAAGGATCAAAGTAAGTTCAAACATTCAATACCGAGTCTCACCAGTGGTCCCTGTGTGTATGAACTCCCTCACAGCTTCTCACCACCTGATATCTTAGTCTATGTGACTTAGATCATCAGTGAAGCTTGAGGATCTCTATTAAACATAGGCGTGCTATACTTAGTGTACACAAACAAGCATAACTCATACATTATCCTAAATGTATGGCATCAACTTCATCATTCCAACATTCACATCAATACTCTTTCAAACCATAAATCATATTCAATCCATCAAACAACAATCAAAAGTTCTTGCATACTATTTTCTAACATCATTGCTCAAATAATGTCTATTAATCACACAAAAATCAAGATAGTCAAACTTATTAAGTGCTCAAGAACTAGTCAGACCTGCAAGAAAAACTTGAGCACTGATAATACATATTCAAGTTTTTATCTGAGTTCAATTTAAAAGTAACTAAAAGTTTAAAAATAAGTTACTAGCTTCCTTTACCTGATGACAATTTCCGAAAACAATTCCTCCAAACTAGCTAGTGGCACTAACCCAATCTTTAGGGATCTAGAACAAGTTATCAGAACGAAACCAAATTTCAGTATAATCTTAATTAAGTTGAGAGAAATACTTTTCTCAACTGTTCCTACTAAGATTGATGACAAAAACCTAAGGAAAAACAGAGATTAAGGGATCTTTAGAGCAAATATGAACTTACTCTGTTTGAAATTCTGATTGGTTAGAAATGATCATTAACTCCTCAGGTACTGTAGAGTATGATCAGATTCTAAAACAGATGACGTATGGAGGGAGAAAAACTAGAGAGAAGGGAGAGAGATTTTGAGAATGGAAGAGGGAGGCATGAAGGAGAGAGAAAATAGAAAATATGCTTCTGGAGGTGCAGGGGCGTTACATCAATTGGTGTGTCTGAGACTAGAGAGCTTCTTCCTTCACCTCCATGACATCATCATGTATCTTCTTTGTAATTTATGCAAAAAGACCAATTTACCCCTAAAATAAATTTTAAAATCCAAGTTTGTCCTTCACCTCCCTCACTCCCAAATCAAATCCCTACACCTTTACATTTCTTCTTTACTGTTCTCTCTCACCCTCAAGTCGTTGTCGTGGCACTGCAATATTCTTTCTACGTTGTTCTTCGTTGACCGTTCTCCTTTCAAATTATATACACTGACACGGTAGTTTGTTGTGTCACAGGATTGATAGTGGTACCTAATTTGAAGATTGAATTTTTCTGCACCTCTATTTGAAATTGAAGCATTCATTAAGACTAAGGTAAGGTTTGTTATGTGTTTTGTTTTATCTTCCACTCCTGCTTTCCACTGCTTCAAACCAAGTGAAAGCATCCTTAAAGCATTATCCTTTTAAAAACAACTTTCCAACTTTTATACTCCAATAAAAATAATTTATAAGACTTATAGGACACAAAAAAAAAGTTTTGATTTTATAAGATATAAAATTTTACTTAAAATGTAAAATCTTAAATTTTATATTATATAATTTTTTAATTTTGTATTAAATTTATATCTATAAGTTTGACTCTTACAATAAATATGTCATACATAATTACTAAAAATATATAATAAATATTTTTTTTTATTTCAATATTGTCTAGTTTCTAATTAATTTTAAGAAATTTAATTATTGAACTTTAAGCTTAGTTAAATTTTACAAAATCAGAAGTGATGTTTTGGTGTTCACTTATAAACTATTAAAATATTATTTATGTGATGTGAGATATCTAATGTATCTTTTCTTGAAACTTCTCAATTGGTGTGTCTGAGACTAAAGAGCTTTTTTCTCCACCTCCATGACATCATCATGTATCTTTGTACCTTATGCAAAAAGACCAATTTACCCCTAAAATAAATTTTAAAATCCAAGATTATCCTTTACCCCCTCACTCCCAAATCAAATCCCTACACCCTTTACATTTCTCCTTCACCTTTCTCTCTCACCCTCAAATCGTTGTCGTTACGCTGCACTGTTCTCACTAAGTTGTTCTTCGTTGACCGTTCTTCTTTAATTGACACAGTAGTTGCTGGTGGTGTGTCACGGTGGATTGACAGTGATACTCAAATTGAAGATTGAATTTTTCTGCACCTCCATTTGAAATTGAAGCATCCATTAAGGCTAAGGTAAGGTTTGTTATGTGTTTTGTTTTATCTTGAACCGCCCACTTTCCACCCTGCAAACCAAGTGAAAGCATCCTTAAAGCTTTACGAATTCTGGGACATCCATTGTCATCACGTTTCAAACCTTTTTTTTTTTTTTTTACTAAAGAGTATCTTGATCTTTTCCTGAAGGTTAATTTTGGAATTATAAAACGTGTGGAGGTGTAGGATGATATCATAGAGGTGTAGGGAGAAATTCTCGTGAGACTAATAGGCCCAACAACCTTGCTAGGATAGACTCTTATACCATATTAAGGAATTGACTTTAAGCTTAATTCAAACTTACAAAATGGATTTGTAGGGTGAGGTTTGTATCTATTTATAAACTATTCAAATATCTTATTTCTAGTTGATGTAAGATCTTCAACAAAAATTTAAATTAAAAATTATAATTCTAAATTACCTTTTAATTATATTACATAATTTCATAATTAAAAATCATATAATAAATTTAATATTATATTTTAATAAGTATAAATATATTAAACTTATGATACAAGTTTATTATATTTGCAAATTATAATACAAATTTACAAGGACAATTCTTATAGTCTTTAATTCACAGGCAAATGCTGCAATGTCTGAAGTGACTTCAAGAATTTAATTGGATTAAGAGAAAAAGATCACACACATGAATAACTAGTGTGGTCTTTGAGAAAGTACTTGAGAATATTTAAGCATTTCTAAATTTATCTTTTTATTTTGTTTTGTTGCTTAAGATACTTCAATAATGTTTGTCCAGTATCACTTAGATATATAATATGTTAGTGTGCAAACTACATATATATATATATATATAAACAAGTTGCCTTCATTGGATCTAATTGTCGAGTGTTTTTTGTTTTTTAAAAGCCTAAATTCAACATTTCCGATAAATATAAATAGGTAAGGATAAAAATAGGTCTATTTTCTATTTTGAAGTAAAATAGTATCTTTAGTCATATATATCTGAAATGGGAAATCAAATCCTAAATTATCTTTATAAATAGATTTTCACCTAAATTCATGCTTGCAAGTCAAACAAGGGAAAAAAAGACAGTAATAAAGGGAAAAAAAGAAAGAAAAAAGTAGTTTTTTTTTTCTTTTGTACATTAGAAGAAAGTAGAGATTGAAAACAAAGTATAGCATGGTTATAACAAAAAAGTCTAAAGAGAGGACCGTGTTTAGAAAATACTAAATTTGCAAAAGGATACAATTTAGACCTATAATAGTAATTGCACATGATTTAAAGTTTGAACCCCCAAATCATGCAACTTCAAAAATAGTAGTTAATGGAATCTCTCCCTCTACATGGCCCACCCTTGGCCCTCGGCATTCACCAAACCCCATACTCCTCAAACTCCCTTCTATAAATACCTCCCTTCTTCTTCTCTACCTTCTCCCCTTTCTCTCTCTCTCTCTCACCCCTTCATTGAAGCTCTTCTTTCTTAAAATCTTCTCAGAGGTCACACAACTATTTCCATCGCAGTAACCAGCATCACTGCATAATCTTGGTAAGAGCCTATCTCCTCACTAACTCATATACTTTTTTGCGCAAATCTTCATTTTGTTCACGAATAGCCATATTTATTGCTTGACCATTCCTTTTGGTCGGATTACACCATAATGTTATTATTATCCTTGGTCCACCTCTCCATATGTCATTATTCATCGAATATGTTCATCTTGCTCCATTGCATGTCTTTCATATGGGGTATCCTCAACAGTTTCGATTCTATTCCATTTTCTGTCCGTTTCTTTTAAAATAATATTAATTGTCGGTCAGATTTTATCCTTCACCTGCACATCTTTTTTTTCATATTCTTCATCTTCATCGGTGTTATTTTTTTGGTTGATTTTGATTCCCTTTCAACCACGGCTCCCATCTCATTATTGTTTTCTTTTTCTTCTCTCCTTTTTTTCACTGCATTTAATAATAATCATGGTTTTTTGGTTTCATAGAAAAAGTAAAAGAAAAAAGAGGAGATTATGCACGAGAAACCAAGAAAGCGGTTGGAATCCAGTTTTTGGTTTTTTCTTTATCTTTTTTTGCTATTTTTCCAAATAACCATATGGGGTCCATGAAGGTTGATGCCACGCACTCATGGGCTTTCCTCAGCCTCAATATGTGTACCGTACATGTGGCACTGAGTTGGGCCCACGGTCTGACTCAATTCAGATTTGTAGTAGAAAGGATCCAGCTGAGCAGTAAGCAAGAGATTGGGTGAAAGGACATGTGCCTAGATAACAGTTAAAGTCTGTAGTCAATAGAAAATGTTCTGTTTCTGTGTCTGGTTTTGGACTCTTCTTTAATTTTCTCACAGACACCCCTCCCTACATGCACTCTTCTCTGTCGTGTCAACTTATCATGGTGTCCTCTGCTTTTCACTTTCTTTATTTTTTATTTTTAATATTTTTCCCCTCCTTAAAGATATAAACACCGATGATATTTATGTTATCCTGCTAGGTATTTTTTTTAAAAATTTTCTATATATAATTTGAGTTTTTTCTAGCATCTTCCACTAGCATCTTCCACTATGAAATGATAAAAGGTAGAATTGCCGATTGCATGTAGCGGCTGCAACAAGCATCAGAGTCTTTAACACTCAACTAGCCCTGAAAAACTATTTTATCTTAGGAAAGAGAAAAACTTGTCTATTTTATAAATAAATGATATATAATATGTGTGTGAGTCTTTGTGTGTGCTGCTGCCACTGAAGCAGCTGTCGGTTCGTTGAATCAACATGCTAGCAGAAGACAAGATTTTGGTACAAACTCTCCAAATAATTAAGAGCTAGATTTTGTTGTCTATAGAACAGGAGAAGTGCATTGACTCAACTATGAATAGTCTCTAGATCTTGGATGCTTGAGTTGTATTTTGCCTTTTAATTTAAGGATAATAGTTGTGTAGTGTTATATATTTTTTGTATGTATAATCTGCAAAGATACAAGACTGTATACAGTAACCTTCTTTCATATCTTTATATATCAAGGAACCTTACTGCAGTTATACGATGTGACAAATGAATATGTTATTTTTATAAGTACAACAAATTCTTATTTCCTCTTTGAACTAATAGTAGTTAGTTTTTGCTTGAGTTATTTTTTGTTTCCTTAAACATATAAATTGGAAACTTTTGATGAAACCAATTGAATTAGTATCAATATTTTGCATTACTTATTGGAAAAACATCATTTCTAGTGCCACAGACTACAAATATTTGTAAGTACAAATATTTGTAAGTTATATATACAACAAATATTTGTAAGCTATGTATACAACGAGTATTTGTAAGCTATATATACAACACATGAGTGTTTGATGGAATTTTCATTCTTGTTACTCACTTTTAATGGGTTCTTCACTGGGTCCTTTCTTATATTGAATGAAGGTATTCACTGATAAGTTAGCTCCTAGGTCAATGATAAATTCATTCTTCTTTGATTTTTAAAACTATAAACTTCTGCATCCATCACCTAGAATTAACTAATACACCTATTACAAGTGTACAATTATTATAATTAATATGTTTGACCCAACTGTTTAAATCTTGTCCATTTTTTTTACTAAATTTGTTAAATTAATTATAACCTTATTTTATCAGAGAAGAATTATAATATTCAGCATTAGGTACCAATAGTTTTCTTTGGACTTGACCAGTTTGTCGTACTAGGATGTCCGGTACACTTCCATTTCCTGGTTTCTGAACCTTTTAGCATCAACCGTTTTGTTAACCGACACGTGAAATCTTTGTCCTTATATAATTAAATTAAGTTCTTGCTACTTTTTATTTGGATTCACACGGCTCAAAAGTCAAGAGTCATTTTTCTCCTAGCGATCCTTTTACTCTTTTTTAACTGATAAAAAGTATGTGGGTCTGGTTTATTGTTCTTACACGTGTACTGCTGATGCATATCCCACTTGTGTACTCTTCCTTTTCTATGTGTTATGTTGGCTTCTTATTTTATTTATTTGTAGGGAAGACTGTTTATTAATATGTGGTTTATTTTCATCTAATAACAGATTCACCAACCTTGTTTTGTCATTTTTCATTAAAGGTTAAAACAGAGTTCAAACTGTTTTAATAACCAATATGTTTTTGTTCATTCTGAGATTTGGAGATACAAGCCATGTCACGTGTGATAAAGAAATATATATCATAAACAAAAATAGTCTGTGGTACCAAATGTTGTTGAGAGAGACTATATGAATGGACATTTAATTCACTCTCTCATTTACTTAGTCTATCTCTCTATATAGTTATATATTTAGTTTAAAATATATTTAGCCATAGAACTGACACGTAAGATAAAATTTATTGTTTTAATTAACTTCATGCAAAGTAAAAGTCATTTTCCATTTTTTGTCCAATCTATTTGTGAATTTTCAGTAAAGCTAAAGATTTCTTCATTCAATGGCAGGTAGAACTTATATATTCTTTCAATGGATCTAAAAGAGCATTTTTCTTCAAGAATTTATTTCTTTTTTAGTGCACTTGAAGTACAAATATATATTTGTTGTAATTTCACTTACCAGCTAGCATTTCCTTTATGTATTCTTTTACATAAGGTGGTAGAGTTCTTAATTGGTAGAGTTCATCTGAGCCAGAAGAAATATGGTTATTGTTGTTACTGTTAATCACATCATGAAACCACTAGCAACAGATGATGTGCCTAGGTACTGATCTGTCATGTGAAACTGTCTGAAAGATGTATGTGTGTCAAAGTCTAGTTATATTAGACCTTGATTGGATTAGTCAAGGTAGAGTAAAGAAACTGATTCAGTTAGAAGGGGATAAGGGTAGTTGAGTGCAACCAAAAGGCTAACAAACACAGAGATCAGAGATCAGTTACTCCATTGATGTAGGTCTAAATTTCCAACTTTTTTTAGCCTGTGTCACTGTCATCTGAGTCAGAATAGACTAATATCCTACCCTACACACGGAGGTCTTTCAAACTTTGTCTTTGTATGCAGACAAGTTGTCAAATCTTGTACTTCAATAATGTATTGCCCTTTTGTTTTTTTTGTATTGTTTTCATGCATTTCTGTCTAAACTACAGATGAAAGTTTTACTTCCTGAAAACGACATCATGCTGTACAACTACTTTATTCCTTAGTTACTTGGCCCACTGGAAGCATTTGTTAGTTGATGGTTTCTCTAGAATGATTGAAAATGGACACAATATCATTTTGCTTATTAAAATTGTTCTTGAACTTGATTGGTGAAAATGACTTTCTAGACAAAAACTATTTGAAATACTTCAAGTATAGTCTTATTGAATTGATTAGCAGTCCATGATTTTGATAAATTCTTCTCTATTTTCTTATGTCGCTAGCTCATATAATATCTATGTTTGAGTTTTAAGCTTTTTCGATAGGATAGAAATAGTAGCAACCAAATACAATAACTAATCTTCTCTATGAGAGCTGTACATGTCATGATTTTGTTGGACAACTACATCAGTTGATCCCATCAATAATGGTGAACAATTCTACTAGAGCATAATTATTACCTTTGTTATGTTTTTTTCTTTTTGTAAGATATAGTATACGGACTTTTGGTCACAATTGAATATACTTGTATGTATTTAGTATCTACTTTTTTATAAATCAAATTATTTTTATATTTCATTAGAAAACAGTGTTTTTTATATATATATATATATATATATATATATATATATATAATTTATTATTAGACAGTAACTTAAAAAAAAGCACAAAAATGCACTTTGTGCAAAGATTAAAAACTTGTTCGTCACAAGCTTGACTATAAGCTTGTGTGTTTTTGTCAAAATTTTCGGTCAGTTTAGAAATTTGAACATATTTTTTTTCCTACAACATTGTAAAAATAGTTCTAACTTTTTTTTTAACTGATGTTTGATTTTTCCATAATTAAGATATAAAATATTAAATTTGAGTTTTGAAAAGGAAAAAAAAAAGGTCATAAAAAATTTAATATACTCAATTAAATGCATGGAGATTATAGTTAATTAAAATTTAAGGTAATTTTAGGCTAAAACATTTATATTTTTTATAATGTTTAAAAATCCTTTTCTAATAAAATAAAAATATTTATTTTCAAAGAGTTAGTGTAACAATAATGCAAATCAACTTTCAAAGAGTGAAAAAGAAAAAAGAAAGTTATGCTTCCATAACTGCCCAAGAAAAAGATATTAGATAAGTATACTTTTTTTTAACATGAAAAGAAAATTGTTCTTTTTTATTATTATTTTACTACAGAATACACTTCAAAAAAATTGTAGGATAAAATTTAGAACAAGTTGAAATGAATAGAATAATAGTTTTGGATCGTTGGTTGTTGGACATTATTTGTAGAATCACACACATAATCTAATGCTTACAGTGGGACCCACACATGACTTTTCTTCTGTCTCTTGAATTATTAGTTGGGCTCAAGCCCATAAGCAAATATAGATCCTATTTAGACTCTTTTTTTGTTCTGATTTTGTTTATAATTGATAAAGGACCATAAGTGGGTAAAAAAAAAATCTAGAACTATTTGTTTATGCTTAATTATTGATGTATTATTTAAAGCATTTCTTTTATTTATTACCCTGTTTGTTTAATAATTGATAAAATTCATGTAATGATGTGAATTCATATCTTACTATTTTTGTTTTCAGGAGATTAGTTCCTGTGACAGTTGAAAGTAGTTAGTGCTGTAAATTTCAACTAAATATGAACTATATATTTCTTCTCCTTGTCACTTTGAAGGTAAATCAAGTAGGCATGCTCTTATATCTTTTATTTTCTTCTCGCCACCGTTGTTTTGGAAGCAATCTAACCAGTGTTTCTTACTTTATTTTGTGGTATATATTAGATTATCAAGAGTAGGTTGACACAGTTACAAGATATTATGGGATTTCAAACATCACATAACACTAAACGGATGCCACAACCAATTTTCAAAGCAAAGGAGGACCCAATTGATGTTCATGAAAACTCATTAATTCAAAGGACCACACTGAATTTGATTGATCAATCCGAAACCAATACCAAGTACATTTTGTCTGGCTACGATTCATGGGTGGTAGGTACCAACCTAGTAAAACACAAAAATGACTTATTTACTTTCTTTCTAACTTGAAAATTAAGAATTTCAGATTTTTTGATTAAACTATTCTCAAATTATAGAAGATTCGATAAGTCATTACACACACCGAATTTACCTTAATCTTAAAAAAAGTTAGAAAAAAAGAGTAACATTTTTATAATTAAAAAAATGAAATTTGTTTTTTAAAATATTCTTGCAGGCACTTGGGTTCAAATTTTCTCAACTAGAAATAGACTGTTAACACAGAAACATGATACAATAAATAGAAATAAGAAATTCTCACTTATAGATTAAGTTATGTAAATCCTTTTATTTTAGTGTGGCAAACAGAACCAACAACATATACATATATATACTAGATTATGAAAGTTGATGAGGGTTTGTGAATAGTGATGCACTGTTTATGTTATTAGATGAGTTATTTGTTTGTATGATTAGGTAAGATACCCTTCGGCATTGAACTCATTTGAAAGGTTGATGGAAGTGGCCACAGGGAAGAGGATCATCATATTTTTGGATTACGATGGTACCTTATCCCCAATTGTAAATGATCCTGAACGTGCTTTCATGTCTGATGAGGTAATTGACCATATTATATAACCATTTCATATACGCAATTGTAGAGATTCTAATTGACTGAATCAGTTGTATAATGTAAATGACAGATGCGTGCAGCAGTATGTGAAGTTGCTACTTATTTTCCAACAGCAATAATTAGTGGAAGAAGCAGAGATAAGGTTAGTTGATCAATTGTTCAATTTGATGCCAGTGTTGAGTTCTATTTATATAAGTCATAACTTTTTTTTTTTTAATTTCTCTCTTTATTTTATGGTTTAGGTCAAAGATTTCGTGAAGTTAGATAATTTGTATTATGCTGGGAGCCATGGCATGGACATAATGGCACCATCATTGCCAGTTACATCCTCTGCAGGCGAGGATATTGATATTGCCAAAAGTGTGAGTTACTCTGTCCTCACAGTTATTGTTTTGGATATTTTAAGAATGAAATATTTGTAAGTTAAATATGAATGATATGTGATTTTGTGTTAACAAAAAGAAAAAAAATATGTTAGTGTCACTACTTTGCATTTTCTTGAATTAAATGTCTCTCTTGAATAGTTTGTTTAATGTAAGTATTCTCAATTTTTAGGACACAGAAGTTCCCTTTCAACCTGCCAAGAAGTATTTGCCAGCAATTCGGGAGGTCAGTAAAATTACAAAATTATATAGGTCAATTTCATGGTTCTATGTATTAATTTTTATATGTTTCTCATTTCATGCAGTATTGGTTACTGAAAAATGTTTTATGCAAGTTAGTGAATCAAATCTAACCTTTTGTATGCTACAGAACTGAATGTTTGACTTTGACCGTTTGTGCTAACAGATATTAAGAATTCTAAAGAATGAAGTAAAGGAAATCAAAGGAGCAATGATTGAGGACAATGGATTCTGCATCTCTGTACACTTCCGGCAGGTCCAAGAACAGGTAACCTTTAATTTGTAACATTTTTTCCTATAATTCTTTCTTTACATTTCTCTTTTCCTCAATGATTAACAATATTTAGTAAGCAATATTTAATTTTTTTTTTCAAAATATGTTTAATCCAGGATTATGGTCTTTTGGAAAAGAAAGTGAAGTCTGTGCTTGAAAATCATCCACAATTTTGCTTAACAGAGGGTAAAAAGGTATTCAGATTATATATTCATTTTTAACTCTACCTCTTTATGACAGATTCAATGCTATTGGTTTTCTCCTCGGTACTGAACAAAAGCACTGAATACTGTTTATTTGTAGGTTATGGAAATAAGGCCTTCTATAAAGTGGAACAAAGGAAATGCTGTAGAATATTTTCTTGACACATTAGGATTAAGCAGTTGCAATGATATCCTTCCTGTGTATATTGGTGATGATAAAACTGATGAAGATGCTTTTAAGGTATGCCTAACTCTACCTCTCTCTTTTTTTTTTTTTTTTTGCAACACTCGTATAATTAGATGCATTACACGTAACATATAAGAGAAATTTATATTGTGTCATGCTGAAGTGATTAACAAATTATAAAAGTTTAAAAGCATTACATGAACAAATATAAGCTCTGCTCTTGCATATGGAAAGATAACATCTGATTCCTTTTTTTTTTTTCTTTTCTATCTTCCTAATTTAATTGTACAATTTAATTTTCTTTAAGAAATCTCTCTTTCTTAATTGGTAATTACCTTTCTCTTAGATGATAATGTTTATAGTGTCTTACCTGCATTAAAATGATATGGAATCGTGGATTTGTATAAATCCATTCAATAATTAATCGGTTTCTTGGTTTGGCAATGGAAAGTGATTTAAAACTTTTGTGAATGGGTATATGGCATAAAAGAAATTATTAGCTCTAGCAGAATATTTTTCTTGCACAATAGGCAGAGTTGATAGTTATACAGTTCTTGTGAAATTTGTGCAGGTCATACAGAGTAGAGAGCAAGGTTATCCAATTATAGTGTCTTCAATTCCAAGAGAAACTAACGCTTCGTACTCTTTGCGTGACCCATCTGAAGTACTAATCTTTTTGTCACGTTTGGCAAAATGGAGGAAAACCGCTTACTAAATCAGGCCTTTAAATTTTGGTTAAGGCATGGATTTGGAGAAGTGGGATGATGGTTAATTTCTTTTCAAGTAGTTGTTTTGTAAAATAACCACTATGTATATTACTAGCTTGTAAAAAAGTTTCAATAAATAATAACTTCTAGTCTTTTGACAACAAGATAACATTTTAAAGCGAGGATTAAATTGTCTGTTTAGTAATTTTCATAACATCTGACAAGGAATAAAATGTCTATTTAGTAATTTTCATAACATCTGACAAGGATTAAAATGTCTATTTAGTAATTTTCATAACATCTGACAAGGAACAAAATGTCTATTTAGTAATTTTCATAACATCTGACAAGGAATAAAATGTCTATTTAGTAATTTTCACACTCAAAGAGACTCCCCAGACAATGAAGATGGTAAATTGATGATAAATCACTTTCTTCGCAGCAACTTGAGTACTCTCACTATGATCACACTGTCTTCCTTTGTATAAATGGCTCAGTCTTTTGAAGTTTCACCTTGTAGGATGGCATAAAACAAAAACGGAAAATATTTCTGGCTAAGCTTGAAATCATCATCATCATCTCCGTTTAGTGATCGAGTTTCCTTCTTGTCTAATCCTGTTGAATATGACAAATGATCACACAAAATTCTGATGAGATGGTACAAAACATCTACATCTATAATTGATTAATCAATCAGAATCCACATTCTCGTGATCCTAACCAACATTTGCTGGCCATAACCTATACTCACACGGTTTATTATTTTGTTCATCCTCCCTTATATGTATATTATGTAAATCATCACAAAAGCTTGCTAGACATTACTGCTGGGATATGTTAAATCTTATCAGCAACTAACATATCACCATAAAAAGTGAATGGACATGGAGAGCAAGATACGGATGCAGATTGGCAAAGCATCAATTCATGTCCATCAATGAGATTAGGAAAAGGTTTTAAGAAATATAAACTGAATATCACTGCCTAAAAACTAGGAAAATTATTTATTTGATTGAACTGATCAAGCACATATGAAACTGAGTTACTGGGGATTAGTATCCAACCGTTTTCTATATAGTAATGCATATGAAAGGAAACAAAAGGACATCAATGAAAATCCAGAAAGTATATTTTCTATAGCCACTCAAGACTAAAATTAATTTCATTTTGTTTACCATTTAGCGAAGGGGGTCTTAAACATATATGCACACAAAGTTAAGTAAAACAATAAAAAGATTACCAAAATTATTTGGTGCTTTTAGAATCGCTTCCGGATTTTGCCACCTCAGTAGTACCACTTGTTGAGCTTTCACCTCTATCGGATGATTCACTTGAACCTGAGAAATGGTCCGAGAGAACCAAAAACAAGCTACCTGTTAATCATGACCTATATTTTCGTATTGTATCGATACATGGTAAAAGTTGATGGGGAAAAGGTGGTAACAACAAATGTGCCAGGCACCGGTGATGGATGGAAGAACCACCTACCTGGCTTCTCAAAATTTCCGTACAACTGGTCTAAGCTGGGAAAGCTTTCCGTTGAATTCAAATGCAAATTGTCGTGCCTTTCACTATGCTTATCCTTCTTTTCATATTTGGGAATTTCGATGTATTGAGCTTGGGGAAGACGCTTTTTCTTGGAAATATTTGGCTGAGACTTCACACATAAAAATCATATTATGCTCCATAAAATATTTTAAGGGAAAACTCACAAGCAACATTTTCCCCTATCAAGACACAACACAACCTATTGCACATGACTAAATAATAGCACATTCACAACTGAAAAGGGTGGTAAGTATATTAACCTGGTAACTTGAAGGATTTGCCTTTGGAAGGTAAGTCCCAGTTCCATCACTAGTTCTTGGAAGCCAAAAACCAGCACGTTCATTAATATCCCCATGCAAGGGAGAAACTTCTCCATATGGCATCACAGGAACCGGGGTTTGACCATTCTCCATAACGTTCATGATTCCTTGCTGAGGTCTCCTATGCCCCGCAAAGTGTGGCCTTAAATGCATTGGCTGTGTAGAAGAGGAAGGAAAAGCCTCCCTTGATATTTGATCCTTGCAAAACCTTCCATATTGCAGATTCAACCAATGGCTTAAAAAATCACTATCCAGTATATCACAACCTCTATTCACAAAGTACCCTGAAGTTGGTGCTCTATGATGACTGGTATAGGGAACATGTTGAGCAAAACGCGAACTGACACTTGACTCTGGCGGATAAAGATTGCCTAAACCATCCTGAGTAGGAAGATTGTTGAATGGAAACCTGGGAGGAACTTGAAATGATGGTCTAGAGGAACCATCTGCAACTGGTCGAAAACGTTGGTCATCAACGGTTCCCTGTCTCGAACTAGAAGGACCAGCAAGAGCAGGAGTATAACTGGGAACTGATGTGTTAGGCATAGTCATTGGCAGTTTGTTACCTTGAAAATCTGAATTGATAGCTTCAGTACTCGTGTCCTCACGCAACTCAGTTCCTTTTGTTGATTGACCAACCCGGTTTTCATTCATACCACCGGGTCGAGAAGTCTTCCGAGACGATTCAGTTGCTCCAGAATTCACATCCTTATCTATGATTCTACTGTCAGGTGGATTTTCACTGTTTCTTCCTCTGGCCGGCCATTTTTGCTTAGATGAACTACCAGAGCTGGAACCATGGTTAATAGCCATTTGTCTTTGATGGTCTAAATGAGGTACTGACATTCCATAATCAAATGGTTCAGCAAATCCCCCCTCATAGAATGGTCTCGGCGGAAACCATTCTGATGGAAATGGAGCTGTGTTGTGATAATGAGGCATGTTGTAGCCTGGAAAGTACTCAAAAGGCCCAAATGAGTTTCCATGCATGTAAGCATGGGGTGGTGGGAAAGGTACATATGAATTCATATTCACTGGTGCTGGCGGATATTCATTGAAATAAGGAAAACCAAACCTCTGTTGCATCAGCATTGATTCATCAACAGGACAGACATTTTCACTGTTGAATCCTCCTGAGCCATATTCCCAATAATAACCACTTGAAGCATTTTGTGGGCCATCTTCATATTCATTTCTCCAATCATACGGAATCTGCCCAAAAGGTTGATATCTTTCATATGAAGTTCTGGTGTTGTAGTAATGATGAACTGAAGCTTCACTGTTCAAACGACCAAAATCTGAACTTGAATAAAACCCGGGAAAGTAAGGCTCGTTAAGAACTTCAAAGGATGAACATATAGGACTTTGGCCTCTATTAGCAAGTGCATTGTTATGGGCATTTCTGTGCTGCATATCAAAGGCCATTGTTCCAGTGCCATTCCTTGATCTCCGTGTTTGAGAAGCAGCAAATTCATCAGAGGTTCCTACCATTTGCTTTGATTCTTCTGAGTGATTAGAAGGATTTTGGTGAGATTCATTATGTTCCCTACTACTAGTTGAAACATTTTTGTTCCTTATGTAAAGGTTATAAGTGAGTGAATCGATCCAGTAACCTTTACCGTTTCTCTCCCATGTATTCTTAAAAAATAAATCAAATTCAGCTATTAGCTTATCTTGTGGGCAACTCAGTAACCTCTCTATTCGCTTTGCACCTAAAGCAATTGCACTTTTTATCCTACAGAAGTTTCCTGCGAAGTATATTATGGATAGGCAAACAATCATATAAGAGACTTATTTAAATAGAAGACATGCAAATGAAAGGGAAAAATAGCCTCATGAACATAACACCTAAATAAAACAAAGGACCTTTTTTTTTATATATATATATATATATAAAACTAATAAAGCTATAAAAAGAATTAATACATGGTGGACCGAAGAGGCCTCTAAAACATCAGCTAGCCTGTATTAGCTCTAGACATATGGATTTTTAAGAAATCAAATTTCGGTTTTGCTTTAGAACTTTCCGAAAATCTTTTTAGAAAATAAAAATACATAATTTTGTTCACATGTTAAAACTAACTTATATTTAATAAGTTAAAAACTTAACTCTGAAAAGCCAATATGAAAAGATATATAAAATTAATTTAGGTATAAGGTGCTTTTCTTTTAATACTTGTGCATAATTCATTCAAGATGCTCTTACTTATAACATTAAAAGGGTATCTGAAATTTTGCATAACATAGATGCAGTGAAATTTTGAGCATCATAATAAACAATAATGTGTTAAGATTTTTTTTTTTTTATCAAAGTCTCATTTATGAGAAACAATATATTTATCAGCCAAAATACCACATTTAAGGAAAAGATGATGTCAAGAATATATTGTAGACATAGAAATCATTCACATTCTATATTTAAGGAACACATAAACATTCATTTTTTCTTTACCCTTTCTAGCAACACCTTACATATTTCAACTGCCCTATAGAAACATATCTTGAGAAAAAAAAATGTTTCAGCCAGGGTTAAGAAGTTGCGTTACCTCTTTTAATGCTTCCTCCAATGTTGTTGTTAACAAGCAAAGGATCTACAATACTCATGTATGCAGAAACAAACGGTTTCTCTCTTAATTCTCTGCTGCTACACAGAACACCGTAGTAGGATTCACAAGCATCAAGAAATGGTTTGCTCAGCAACAACTTTCGGTAATCCTTGCGTGGAGGATCAGCTATCACAATTTTAAATAGAACATGTTAGGTAACCAGCCATAAAGCATGGAAGATTAACTCAAATATATATGATAGACAGAAGTTTTTTTTTTTTTTTTTTTTTTTTTTTTTTTTTTTTTTTTTTTTTTTTTTCACTTACCTCTCATTCTGGGAAGTGATTTTATAGGCACTGGACCGCGTAAGCTAATACAATACTTGCTCCAATCAAATTTGCTGAAGAAATCCAGAAACCGATAGAGCACCTACGATGATATGCCAGTAATAGGGTTACAATAACACAAGTTTTCTGTTTTTTTTTTTTATCATAAGCCAAAGTAGAAATTACACCAAAGAAACAAGTTTGTCACCTCAAACGGTCCAGCGAATATATTACTGTATACATGAAATACATATATGACTAAAGTTTCCAATGCATAGGTTGAAATGAGTCCATGGTAAGATCCCAGTATGCGGCTCTCATAGAAACACCAAGCTTTTATCAGTATAATACTTCGCTTCAGTAAGTGATTCTGATTAATCAAATTGTCTACCTGCAACACAAAAATTATTTGTCAGAGATCTCTGCAAAAATTTTAAAAATAAAAAGAATAATGATCAAAACTTCCGGCAGAATGAATCACCTCCTCAATGAAACAAAGTGTTCCCAAACCACCAATCTGGTTGAAAGATATGTCAACTAAAAAGTTTTCGACAAAACACTTTATAATATTCACCTGCCATTAAACAAGAATGAGAAATGCAGAAGGTAAGAATGCTGACAAAACAATTATTTATAGTATTGCATTGATGTGAATGAAGTTAGCATGGAGACATTATACGTAAAAAATGAAAAAGAAAATGAAGAAGCACGTACCTTTGCCCTAATCCACTTAACCTCTTTCACTTGAAATTGCGCGTCCTCATCATTCTCTTCTCTCTTTAAAATATGCAGTGTATCTTCGATCACGTTGTCTTCATATTGATGATCACAGAACGCTGTCAGATCAATGTCCCCATCAGGCAAATACGTCTTCAACGGTACGGAACCAAATGGAAATATCTGTGCCAGTGATAAGAAAGGTTAAATTCTGATACCATCTCAAGGTACTTTAAACTTAACCTTAAAAACTGATATGTAAGATGAGTTTTACACGTAGTTATAAACTATTGAATTTTCTACTTTTTCTTCTATATGTGTTCAGCGAGAAGAGGCATAAACAACCTTAAAAGGATATAAAGATTATTTGAAGGAAATCAACTTCCACTGTTTTATATTACATGATTGTGATGGATTTATCTCCACTCAAGATTGCACTATATGGGGCACGGAATAAAGGTGTTTCAAGACCTTTTTATCGTCGGATTTATTTAATTTTTATGTTTTATCTCTTTTTTTTTTCTATATGGTTTTTGGACTACCTTGATTTCTTATTTTTTTTATCAATACTTGTTTCTCAGGCACTTATCTTGTTTGTAAAATGCTTGGATAATTTTATTTTTTTTTCATTTAAGCTTAGTCAAATATTTCAATAAATTTACTTTCTGTTTCTAGCAAGCTACATTAAGGAGAAGGGTACGAAAATATTTTCCAAATTGCTAGAATGATAGCACTATATTAGATCATGTTATTATGACAAAATCGATATTTCAATCAACAATTTATTATATTTAACATAAAGAATCTATAAGCTGAATTCGGAAACATAATTAGAAAGGCCCAAGATTTCACCAACGTGAAAAGGATAAAGGATTATTAATTATTTTATATCAATTATAAGCAGAGGTTTTAAGAATTCTTACTATAACTAATCATACAAGCATATTCATACGTGCATAAAATAAATACATATCAAATGAAAAATCAAACTGAAAGAATTAACAAGGAAAGTACCTGACAAGGGACACGGTTCATGATGAGGGATCGTAGGTAAGATACCACAGCATTTCGTTGTGCTTCTGATGTGTGGTTGGGCTGAATATGTGTAAGCAGCTCTCTAGTTCTACCTTCAACTTGTGCCCATCTTTTCTGGTCAAGCACTTTTGCAACAAATGGTGTCTCACTAGACACAAGACCATTTGGAATAAAGTTATTCATGACTGCACAATATCTGCTTGGACAAAGAAGGTAAAAAAAAAAAATTAGCATCATATGTCTCAAAATTTAAGAAATGTTTGGTGTTACGAGGTGTTCGTCATGCAAAAGCTAATTAATGAAGCACAAAGGAAAGAATTACGCAGGATTGTTTGCTTAATTTATGAGACCAAAGAAATTTTTTATTCTATAAAAATATGTATCTCAGCCAAACAAAGTAAAAAGACTAAAGCAAGTTGACAAGTATGACAATAAAATATTTAAAAAACAAACAAATAAATAAATAACAGAATGAAAGTATTGCACAAAATTACTCCTAAGATATACAATAAAAAAAATTAAAACAAATAAATAAAAAAAATGACGAAACGTGAAGAAAACATGTATTCCAGACAAACCCCCAATCAAGAATAACACAAACTATCTCCAAAGTACTAATTTTTCGATTTTTCATGAAACAAAATAATTAAGCAGATTTGGACCGTGGGTGCCATGAAACCATTGAAAAAGAGCACAGCAACATCAATCAAATAAAAAAAGACACATGATCCAGTGGAGCCCACATGACAAATGAGGTCCACCTCTCGATCCTGTCTTTTTTTATTTTTTTCTCCCCTGTTTCACATGTGCAGATTCTTATCACAAAATTTTATGATGCTAAAAGAACTCACATTTTCAATTGATGTAGACAAATGGTGAACATTATCCAAATCAGTCAAAATACAAACATCGTCGGGAACAAAAAGTGGAGTTAAAAATTAAAAGAAAAACAACAGTTGAGGTTCCACCTTGAAGTTCAACACACAAATGGAGTGCGGTTGAGAAGGAGAAAGGAAGAGACGGATTGATCCGAAATGAAGTGCTAGCAAAATTGGAGGGAGGAGTGAAGTGATTCTGTGACAAAAGAGTTTATTGTGTGATTGTGAGTGTGAGAGTCTAGAATAAATAGCAAAAGGGTGACGACAATGTGCATAGCACCTTAACACATAGGAACAGATAAGAAGGAGTGAGGCTGGGTGACAGACAATGAAAAATAAACTGCATGTGTATTCTTTCTTAAAAGTAATACTTTAAAAAAGGAAAAAAAATAATTACTTTAACGTTTTCATTTATTTTTTATGTGATGAATTTAATTATGAACTCGGTTAACAGTTGACTTTTGGTTCATGTTCACATTAGGCCGTTGCAAAATGATTCCAGATCTGATTCTTTGTGTTATAGTTGTTGAAAGTGTTTCCCCACACTCTTTCTATAATAACTTGAATTTATTCAAAAATCAAAGGAGGTTCTTAATTTTAAATAAAAAAATCATAAAAATTAAAAATGAAGAATTTTTGCTTTTGAAAAACGTCAATAACGCTAAAGATTAAAAAAGAAAGTATTAAAAATGTCATCAAAACAATTTTTTAAAATTTTACAAGTATTCACAATATATTATTTAATATATATATATATATATATATATATATATATATATATATATAT
>Ga0209489_105937_pt1 | contig 20353 bp, 9 predicted proteins | sample SiratrowhiteBW_FD_187527 | JGI IMG/M metagenome (GOLD analysis project Ga0209489, IMG submission 187527) | Root nodule microbial communities of legume samples collected from California, USA - Siratro white BW (SPAdes) (version 2) | ecosystem: Host-associated > Plants > Roots > Nodule | place: USA...
TTTTTTTTTTTTTTTTTTTTTTTTTTTTTTTTTTTTTTTTTTTTTTTTTTTGGCTCCTCCAATTGTTTGATGGGTATTTGGAAACACCTGGACTTTTACCTGTTCCTAGCTAGTTGGTCCTTTTTCTAGAATTTTCTTCTGAGCTGCTTGTTTTTACTCTTTCCTATTTTGGGAGTTTTTGCCTTTCAACTTTTGAACTTTTTCAATTCAGATGCAGCTGGATCTCTCAGGTTTTTATCGAAATTCTCTCTTTGAAGACCGCTTTTTTGTCACCTTACTTCCTTGTGCTTTCTCTCACATGCAACTTTGGAGGATATGCATAATACCTAGCTACCATCAGCTTCTGGTTTAATTTGTCTTTTTTTAATTCTCTGAACACTGATAAAGTTGGTTCCATCAATCAGCTGCTAATTTCAGATGAATTTCACACCAATTTCCATGAATTAATGGTTACTCAAAGATGCTCTTCTTGTACTGTTGTTATCTGCCAAGATATCCCTCAAAACCCTTTTCTGGAATCTTGTAATAGTCTGGGAAAAAATAAATAAAAAACAAGAGTGAGCTTAAATTTTCTTTTCCGCAGTGGAGAGAAACAACTAAGGAGAACTATGAAAGATATCAAATTGAAATTATCAGTTTAACTTTGTTCATGCAATTTCACTTGTGAATGATTTCCAAGAAGTGGTCAATGGGGTTACAGGGTTCCTTCTGCCAGATTCTTTTCCCTACTTTTATAACTTAAAAGAAAAAAGAAAACAACAATTGAGTTTTGTTGTCTAAACTTAAAGAAGTCTTTGGTTTGGGTGAGTAATTGCATGGTTGAACTCACCAATATTGTCTCATTCTATTTGGTGTTTCCCCATATCTATGTTTATGCATATTTATATATGGTTTCCATAAGGGTTCACCATGTCTTCCTTGATTCCCCTTTTTGGTTTCGGTTTCTTTCCCATTAATGGAAGCTCTCTTTTTTATCCATTTCTCCCTGCAAAGGTTTATCAGCTGTTCCTTTCATTGAAAGTGAAAAGTTTGACCCACTGGTTCCCAATTCATGCTGTGTCTCACTATTAAATAATTTGCACAGGAACCCACCACTTCTCCCAAATTATTCTCCCACTTCACACTTCATTTATTTTCTCTAGCCCCCTTGAATTGATGGAAGGTTTAAACCTCCAAGGGTGGTTGCCAACCCCTTCTTACAATAAGATCCTTTCAACTCCCCACAATTTACCCTTTCCCTCTCAATAAATATCACATTTCATTAATTGTGCTCGTAACTGTTGACAGTTAAGTTTACCCCAGATAAAAAAAATAAGAGAGATACAAAGGAGTTTACTAGAAACTTGAGCTAACTTTGCTGACATAAATATGGAATGTATAGTTACTTTATTTAATTTTTACTTGTTCAAAGTTAATCTCATTTGTTTGAATCAACAATAATAAGAGTCTCTCATACCATGTCACAGGTGCGAAGGTATGTTTATCACGACGTGATTCGATTAGATGATCTGGAAAAACTCGTTGATTGTTCCAATATTCAGGTCAGACAAATTTCTGCCAAGGAACAACATCAAAAAGCTTGCAGATTTATATATATAATTGAGTTCTCCAATAAACATTTTAATTTTCATCGAGAAAGTAAATGCAGTACTAAATTAATATCAGAATAATTTCAGGTTGTAATAATTAGATGAAAAAACAGTTATTAAATCATTTTGTTATGTGTAGAGAATAATCATGGTTATGAGACTGAAATGGACATTCTTTGTTTGTATTGGATACATGGCAGCCCTATACTATAAACAGTGCCAAAGTAATATTCTTAAATCAGAGGCCACAATCAAGGACATGCAAAGGTCCTGCAAATGCTTGCTTCACTTGTGACAGGATTCTTCAGGAGCCATTTCATTTCTGTTCTCTATCATGCAAGGTTTTTATCTCTTTCTCATACTATTTCTTTCTTGTTTTGGTTTAAACTTGGTGAAACAAATCAGCACTCAGCATAAAATTAAGTTATACTTTTGTTAAGTAAGATGTTTCAACATAGATCATTCTAAAATAAAGACTAATGATAATTAACTAGGTTTTATAAGGGAATCTATTTGTGTTTGGTGAGGGATTCAAATCTTAGGTTCTCTCTCTCTTTGTTGATGATCATTCCTTAATTACTATTAGTTCACAGTTTTATTATAAAAAGGAACAAAATATTGATTCCAACTATTGAGTGCATATGTAAATATAACAAAATGGGAATGTCTTTACGGAAATGAAAGGGAAATTTCATTTCTTTCTTGGCAAAGAAACATCAATATGGGGGACATGGATCATTTGATGGGAGAAAAAAAAAGGAAGAAAGAGAGAAAAAAAATAGAAATCTATTGATAGGATTTGATCTATGAAATTTGCAAGGATCCTTATTTGGGTAAATAAAATTACCCTATTGGATGGCATTTATGAAACTGATAAAAGTGTTTTTCTTTCACATATTCAGGTCACTTTCAAAATCTTCTACTTTCCTATTGTTTAGAAGAAATGATTTTGATTTTCTCTCTCACTTTTCCTTGCATATCTTTTGCTTCTTTTTACCACCATTTTTTTATTACGTCATCCATTACCTTTCTCCTTTCCTCCTTTCTTCTTTCTATCATCCCCAATTTCTCACTCCACCACAAACATTGCCCTTAGAAGAAAACGGGATAACGTAAGCTGAACAATGCAAAACAAAATTGTACTCTAATATATCAAAAACTTTTTCAATTAATTATTTTCATATCAATTTTGGATGACTTTCTTAAAAATTTGCTTCCTCTATAATCAATGAATTAGCTATTTATCTATCCAAAAACTAAATTGAAAAAAAAAAAAAAAAAGAGTTGCGTACTGACGATATTGTATTACTTAGCCTTGGTTGATGTAGCATTTAAATAAAACAAACTATTAATATAAATGGTGTCTCTCTACACTAAGTATAGTGTATTAAGCTAATAAATAATCTCACTGATAGAGAGAATTATAATATGTCCTCTTAGTACATTATAAAATATTAGTATAAATTTGATATATCATGATATATTAAAATTTAATTCCCTTTACATTGAAGGATATATTTTTTTCTGGAGATTCTATTATACTAACAATGCTTATAATTTTTGTCATTTAACTAGTAAAAAAAATGCTTTACGTCAGTGCAAAATTTTTGTCGGTGAGATATAATTAATAAATAGTCAGTGTGTATCCTTAGCAAGCAGCTGAAGTTCATTTTCAAAAAAAGAAAAAGGATTAAGTTCAATAAATATTTTATGCATTTCCATTGGAAAGGTGAATTATTTTGCATGATGATATATAGTGTAATATTATTAAAAAAATAATAGTAATATAATTATTTTAAACTCCAGTTTTTTTCATTCTTGTGAATAACAAAGATACTGTAATGAGAGCATTTCAGGTGCATCATAATCCATAAACCAATGACAATTTTATATAGCATTTACCAATGCAGACCCTAGGATTGATTAACCAATCATCAAAAGGAAACACCCTTGACTCCACTTCATCACCACAACCCATGCTTAATAAGTTCCAAGACCTTTTACCCATCCCATAAAAACATTAAAAAAACCATGTCATTTCTAAACACTCATTCTGACCAAACACATGCAAAACCATAACACCACCCTAGCCCTACTTCCTATGCTTGCCTCCAATATCACCTGCATGTCGCAGAAAGTGCTTCTTCATTATCATCCATCTCACCAATGTGCTCTACAAATGTCCAACCATCATTGGTAACATGTACATGCATGTCACTACAAATTAATTGGATCATATAATAACAATATATTAACTTTTGTTCATTAGGGTCTAGAAGTTTATACTCTAACCAAAAAATGAAAAACAAAAGACCCTCTTGATTAATGGGTTAGATTAGATGAAAAATGAATGTTTTTAATCTTAAAACCATGACAAAGTGCAGGTTGATTACATGGTGTACGCGGGTCAAAGCTTGTCCAACATTTTACATCGATTCGATGAATCTGATTTTGCAATATCGCAGTTCGAGGGTTTAAGGGTGGATGGTTCTGAGGTAATTGATGAAGATACCCAAATTGCCCCTAGCTCCTCCTACTCCAACACTGAAGCCACCAGCAATTCCGTAATTTCACGTGAACCTAATAACAACGTGAAGAAGGGCAAGGGCAACAGCTTCCTTCCAGGGATAGTCCTTTCTCTTGGCAGTAGAAGAAAGGGTGCCCCTCATAGGGCCCCCCTCTCCTGAATTACCACCACTTCTATGTCATTATCATTATCATTATAATAATAAAAGTGCTAAAAATTTAAGTTAATAATATATTATTACTATTAATTAGTATAAAGTTATGGCCAGAATAAATATCCGGGATTTAGTTATTATTTGTCATATATGTATGGTAAAAAAACTATTTGTATTAATATGTGCTTCCTTTAGTAGATTTTAAGGGCGTGGTTAGTTTTTAAGGGCTTTTTTTATGAATGAAAGTATGGTATGTGCATGATGCATGGTTAGGATTCTCCATTGTCATCTTAGGCGGTTGTTGAAACCACCAATTTTGTATTGGATGCTATGGAAATTTGGCTTATGCATTGTTTATGAGATGTGTTGTATAAATGGAAAACACAATTCCCTCCTTATCTTATATGCTGTGTTTGCTTGTTTCTTAATTTTGGAGTTATCGTTTGGAGATTTTCCTTGTCACAATAAATATTTTATACGAAGGGCTGCTCTATATGAATGATGTTGTGATATTCAGCAGAAGAGTTTGAGCTTTATGATTGTGGCACTGCTGATATATAAAAAAACCATAGAATTGTGATAGAAACTTCACAGAACTTAATATTCTTAACAATGGTAGAATAATCTTTTAATTTTTTTATAATGAGTGCATAGACTATTTTTTTACTCATAATTCCTTATTAAGTTTTGGATTCTTCAACGAGATACTGTAGAGGAAGATTATCTGCAACTGTACTTTTGAAATAACTTTTGAAACTAGATCCTAGTCTGACTTGAGATGGTGACTTCACTAGTGAAGGAATCCTATTGTAATTCAAACGTGAGATGCTAAGAAGGAAATGGTGATTTAACAAAGAATATTTTATCCAAGAGGGTTGTAGTGTCTGTTTGTTATTGAAGGACAAAAAAAAAATTGTTTTAAGTTACACACAAAGCAGCTTTTTCTCTAAACAAAATTTCTGGGGAAGAGCTTCTTCTAATAGGATCTTAGGCTCGAAGGTTCTAGGGCACAGGCACAGTACCTTTACTTCACCTTTTTGTTATTTCGCCACGTGATTCCTAGTAAAAGGACATAATAATACTTATTACAAAAATAAAAATAACCTACAAAACTAAACTCACCAAGAGGTTGACCTATATATGAAAGTTCTAACGAAATATAAAGGTGAAGGAACCTACAACACTTCCCCACCCCAACAGTTTAGGCCGGTTTCAACAGTTGACCTAAGAGTTAGACTTGAAAGTGAAAGAATTCACCGTTTCTTTGATTTGTCTGGTGATGAATTCATTCTTGATCCAACATTTTAAAATATACTGTAAATAATTTCATGTTTTGGTGAATGTGTAGAAATACCCTTACTATCAAGTTGATTAACTGTAATTGTAAAATTCTGATGAAATATGGGCTTACCCATTTGACGAAAACAAGGTAAAACATCAAGTGCACTTATAAAATTCTTATTTAGTATTTGTTAGACCAAATTGATAATGTTGGTCGTTATATTATACACGTACCTAGTTGAAACACACGTGGCATAAATTGCTTAGTCCTTCTCCTGTTACCAACTGAATCGGGAACTTTTTATATTGTACTTATTTTATCACCATCAATTAAAGACCTTAAACTTAAACTTACAAATAACAAGGGTTGAATGATGAATGACAGGATCAAACTCAAGTATCAAAAAACGTTTGATGATATTCATGTTTATGAAATTATTCTGATTTCAACATTTCGCCTTGTTCTTCCCAGGTACTTTGTGGACTAACAGATCCTTCTCACTCCGAAGTTCACTTTTTTTTTTTTTTTCTTAACTATTGAACATACACAGCTACAAATATCAAAGCTTAATGCAGCCCTTAAGAAATTTGATCTTTGTCAACTTTTCATTCTAAGTTAAGGTCGAAATGCCATTATCTGAAGAGCCTAAATGTATAAAATTAGGTATGAACAGTTATTAACACGTTTGAAATGCTGCTAAACAAAATTAACACGTTTGAAACGATTGTTATCTAACATTTGCGTTTCTCATTAAATGACACGTGTTGGTTTTCAAGTGCATAATCCTATGAATATTTGGTTAGGTTATGTTATTCATACAAGAAATTGATTGCTTGGCTTATATCAGGCTTAGGCTAAGTTTTGTGCCCTTAACCAATAAGTACGAGTAAATTTCTAATTTTTATTATAAATAAATTTGTAAATATACTTTAGACACAAGCGGTCTTGCTGGTGTATATTGTTTGGTGTTAGCATAACAGATACCCTTGAATTAATGGTTTGGGTTATACATTTATGTTGGTGCAGAAGAAAAAGAAAAAAGAAAAAGAAAAAAGAAAGAAGGCTTGAATGATGGAAAAGTGAGAGTTTTGGTAGAGAGTAATGAGGGTGCAAGGAGATTTGGTGGAAGCTATATCTGTAGAAGAATGTTAGCATAGTATAGTAGAGTGTAGAATAAAGCAGAAGTAAGTACTAAAAGTTAAGAGATTTCGTTCAAGCTTGGATCGTACGTGCTTGTTAGGTATTTATGCTCACGTCATAACACATTCCACCTAGTTTTGGAGGGATCTTAAATAACAATATATTATAAACTTTAGAATGTTTTGTAGTAAAAACATTCCTACATTCATGAAAAGCTCCACAAACAATAAGAATATACATAACAGCAACATTATTACCATTATTATCCTTTACTTTTTAATTTTCTTTATTTATTATTGTATAAATTATTGACAGTGCAAGAATGTATTTTTTTCTTTATCGTACATTATATTTTTCATTATTAAAATAAAGATTTAATTATAATTTTAGTTCATCTACCGCCACCACTCTCTTTCATTTTAATTCCTACACGAAAAAGCTCCATATTTTTATTACTACACGAAAAACTGTTTACGAATTCATACTCTTTGTTTATTCATACTATATATAATAGTATTCCAGTTTATATATACATATGTAATATTGTAGGCTTAAAATATAAAATCGTATTGATTAAAATTTTCATGTATCGAAATGTTCATTTTTTTTTTCATCTAGGTTCTCGCTATAACAAAACAATGTTACGTGTAGAAAGCAAAATTTTAATTACCCAATATATATATTCATATTGTTTATATTAATGTACTATAAAAAATTAATATATCAAGGAATGGTCAAATTTAAATGTGCTCTCCTTATAATCCTCCGATTATAACTAATGTAAGTTAACTACTATAAGAAAAAAAGTTATTTAAAGATAATCTTTTTAGTTATAGAATAAAATAGTTGTTAATTGTAATCAAAATAATCACCAAATTAATTTTTTATTGTTAAATAACTACAAAATAAAAGTAATAATTGAATTTAATGACGAATTAAGTCGAGATAAGTAATATCTAACATTAACTACCAAAATTTTAGTGTAAATTGATATCTAACTTAATTAGAAATCATTTTTTTCTACTTTTATATATATATATATATATATATATATATATATATATATATATATTTTTTTTTGTCACATTTAAAAGGTTAGTGTTGTCCCATAGATTTTCTAAATAGATGTAAAAAGTTATAAGAGATTAAAGAAAGGATAAACTCATTTTAATATTACCACTTATTTTTCTAATTTTTCAGTGTAGACAACAACAAAAATCAAACAATATTTTGAAAATATAAAATGCGTAGAGCAATTATAATTTATAGAAGCATAGATATTTTAGATTTCTTTTTTATCTTGAAAACTTCTAATGCGTTTCTTTTGCCAAAATATTATAAACTATTTATTTGGTCCACTAGAAAAGTAGCAAACAGATTTTCAGTACATCTACTACACAAAGAAAATAAGGAATGGGAAGTAAAAGGGATAATGTCAATGAGTAAGGGACTACAAAACGGGGAAAAGAAGCAAGAAAGAAAAAAGATTGGCGACAATTTTTTTTTCTAAAGGGGTTAGGGTTAGGACTGTGGAGAAGTCGAAGGTAATTAGTATTTTCATAAATTAAAAATATATTGGCTGTGAAAATAGAAGAAAGTGGATTGAGAAGGCACCAGAAGGTAGCGATTTCATAATCTAAAACGTCACCCATGTATAATATAAAAATTCAATTTTACCTTCTGAAAATTATATTTTAATATGTACACTATACAAAAGATGTATTAGGACTTACACTCTTAAGTACATTTTTTATATTCTGAATTATATATTTTAAAATATATATATTTTTATTTTATATGGTATATTTCAAAATGTACAATTGAAAATATAAAAGATGTATTCTAAAATATATAATTCAAAAATATATTATTTTTATATTTTTTTAAATATTTGAAAAACTTTTTTATTTTTAAATTGTACAATTTAAAATTATTTTTTATGAAAAAAACTTTCAAATTAGATAATATAAAAATTACATTTTATTAAAAAAAAAGCTGTATATAAGATTGTCTAATCTGAAAATAATCTTTTAAATTATATAAATATGTTTTTGAATTCATTCCAGAACACGCATATAAGAGTTTTGCTGAAAAAAAAAATAAAAAAAAAAATATAGACAAGAGTGACGGTGACATTAAAGAGACAATAATGCGAAAGTAAAATACTAATATCACGTTACTATTTACTTATACTCCTATTTAATATTGTATTTTATATTTAATATTGTATTTTATTAAAAATGGCAGTGGCAGTGATGTAGCGATGGGCGCAAGGCTGATGGTAGCAAAGGGATAATTTTGTCTTTAAACACCTAATAGGGGTGCACATAGAAACTATGGTCTGGAGAAAGAAATAGCCTTGAGAAAGATGCTGCTACGACTCTTCGATGCTTCGATTCTTTTCTTAAGTCATCTTCTTAGAAATGAAGTTTGAATTTTTATTTTTTTTTAATTTCACTGTCACATTATTAAAATTTTATAATAACTTTTGCTTAGTATGAGGGTCTTATGGGTCTAAGATCCTACTTTAATAATTTTATTTTAAGTTTGTTGAGAAGAATTGTTTTTAAGATATAAATAATTTACTTATTCTCATTTCCAGTGAAGGGGTCTTATGGACCCATATGTTGAGGGGAACATTTAATGCACGGATGAACCTGAAAATATTGTAATACAGTTACAGATTACTTAATACAATTCTTGTCGAGTTCAGTAGTCATGACACAGGTTGCTTGCACCAAATTGAATCTTGTCTTTCACTTATTAATACAATTCTTTACTGCAGTAGTGCCAGTCAAAAGCAACACACTAATTAAGTTTAGACTTGGAGGTGGCTTAGTTAAGTTTACATGGATGTTCTCAATTTTTTTATTTTTCAATTAAGTTACCGCTGTTTGATTTTTTTTTAATGTGATATAACTATTATTTTATTCCATTATTTTAGTTACTTGTCTTGAGATATTATGAAATGTGAAGAAGAATGACTTTTATTATTAATCAAACATTTCTTGTTATTCAATACATTTTTAATAAAAATAATAAAAATCACGCAAGATTACATAACACACCAGTTCCATCACTCAAATAACAAAATTTTAAATAATCATTACCCTTACACATGCTTAAAATTTAATTAATTATTTGAAACTTCACATTCATGCTTTTCCATCAACTTCTCAGTCAAAAACGTGTTTTACTTTTAATAAGTTGCGTGGAAGACAGCCCCCAATTAAAATAGGCATCGACCCCCTATTGTGAGGGATGAGAGAAGATACAATACAAGGGTTGCAGAGGAAAAAAAAATACTAAGCTGAATGACTGACTTTGGGAGGATATGCATGTCACCTGAGGGAGAGAGATTTTGAGGCTCCTATCCAAGCTACAAAAATCATTCAATTCGCAATCAAGCACTTAAGGCACAGAAACTCGATTTCTGCGAGGTTTCTTTATCCGCACTTCTTACCAGCTAGAATAAGACAACTACAGCTAAACTGTATGTGCCATAAATTTGCTGTGAATAATTAAACCAAATACCAGGATATCAAATGTCATTTGAAGCGTAAAATACAAATTCGATATCAAGATTAATACATTAGATAAAACATCTCAACACAATTTACACATTAATCTCAATTCTCAACCTCATCACCAAAGAAAAACCTCAGGTACAGTCAATCACTCTATGGTAAAAATTCTAATTTGCCCAAATGTCAATGTTTACAAGAGCATCACGAATGCATTCTATCAAGAAACCACATTCAAACACTATTCCCTACCACAAGGTATGACAAACCCACTCCACCCAGAAGACCACGAGGCAAATTATATAAGATCAGCCACATTCATTGGCATTTCATCAATCTGAGTACTGTAGTATTGCTCAATGTCTCTCAAGATCTTGATGTCATCACTCTTCACAAAATTTATCGCAACACCCTACAAACCATGATTGGACCAATTATAAATTATATACAGGACAGACAAGAGTCAATAGCCAAAAGAACATGCAACCAAATGGAAGCAACGAACACCAGAACCACCAAACAGAAGAGAATCTCTCAAAATTGTTCTAGAGTGCAAAACAGTTTTTCATGAAAATTAAACTAAACAAATAACATTACTTAAACTATTTAGACATTTCCAATACCTTTCGTCCAAAACGTCCAGAGCGACCAATTCGATGAATGTAAAGCTCTCGATTATTTGGAAGGTCATAATTGATAACTAGAGACACCTGATAACAAAAGTAAATGGATGACTATCAGCGATTAAATCCTCCATCATGTACATACAGTTGAACTCTAATTAACAAAAGAATTTCTCAATATATTTCATTTGATATCGGTGAACTTGGTTATCAAAAAACTCCATTCAATTGCATTTCTTAAGAACAAAAACAAATTGCCAATGTAAGCAACCAAGAATAGGCTTATTGACTCGTGACATATTAACACGTACCCACACATTGTGTCGGATATTAATGATGTGAATTTATCTTATTCAACAGATAAAACAAAGGATAGTAAACACACAAAAGACCGGTACCACCACTTGCCTGCTGTACATCTAGACCACGGGCCCAAACATCAGTTGTTATAAGTACCCGAGTTGTTCCAGCACGAAATTCTCCCATAATAGCATCTCTTTCTTTCTGAGGCATGTCACCATGCATTGACGAGACAGTGAAATTATTGTTACGCATTTTTTCAGTTAACCAGTCCACCTGTACCAAGAGGATACAAATATTAACATGACAGAAACTATCATAACAAGCAAACACAGACGGATGGTATACAATCTAAAATTCAATTATTTACAGTGAGTTTGAAGTGATGGCCTATTCTAGTAGGAATGTTTGATAGTTTTCATGTACCTTCCGCTTAGTGTTACAGAATATAACAGCTTGAGTGATAGTGAGGGTATCATAAAGATCACACAGGGTATCAAACTTCCATTCCTCCCTTTCGACTGCAACAAAAAATTGCTTGATGCCCTGTAATTGTACAGTGGGGCAATTGCATCAATATCCATTTAAAAATCAAAAATCAACAAGAATATGAAAACAATTGCTTACCTCCAATGTCAATTCATCACGTTTCACAAGGATCCTTACAGGATCAGTCATGAATTTGTTTGTCATTTCCAGTATTTCATGAGGAAGGGTAGCAGAAATCAACACAACCTACACAGTAAAAACTCGGTTATTCGAAGACTAATACACTTCATAATATTAATCAGGCTTTAAAAGAATCCAAACAACAATGATCCACAATAATGCAGTTTGAGCAATATGAATACGCATCACTTCAGTAACCTAGACTAGACCCTAAAGATGCATCCAATTAAGTTATAAGATAAACCTCAAAAGTAAACTTTCAAGTAACTGGTCCAAAGTGTTTCAACAGCTTCTCACCTAGTTACTTAATTTAAGAATGGCGCAACAATCAAATGATTATTGCTGGCCTCCTATTGTGATGAAAAGCAGAAGTCCCATTATTTCGTTATTGACTTAAATTTTAATGTCATTGATTTTATGTACATAGTTTGTAATGAATTGAAAATTTGAACCAACTTAAACTTATACACAAGCAAAACTTCAAAAAAGAGGTCAGAACCCCATTATTTCCCCAACAGTGTCACACCTTCAGATGATGTCAACCATGAGTTTTCTAACAGACATTGATTCACATCACACATCCCGTATCCCTATTTGACAGCAAAGTTGTTCTGAATTGGAATTCTGGTCTTTGATTCAATGTCACTTTTTTTTCATTGTCATTCCTTAGCCTATAGTCAAGCAACTTAGGTTGTGGTTGAGTAAAAGATATTAACTTGTTCAACAAGCTTTTACTACATAAGAACTAGTCATAAATTTGATCTTGAACCCAATCACTATTTGTTATTCTTCTCAGGTAAACTTGTGCCAAAATTAACTACAACTATGCACCTTAACAATTAAGATTTCAAATTGCAGAAATATGATTCCAAAAATCAAAGACATTAATAGAAAAAGGACAACAAGGGAGAACCTGAAGGTCAGGTGGGAGATATCTATACACATCATAAATTTGATCCTTAAATCCTCTGCTCAACATCTCGTCAGATTCGTCCTGTTACCAAAAGGACAAAATATATGAAAGTCCTTGACACATGAAAACAAAAAGAAATATGAAATCAATTATTCACAAGTGGAAGCAATGAACTCACCAGAACTAGCATCTTGATAGCCCTCGTGCGCAATGTTCTCCTTTTTATCATGTCACAGACTCGGCCAGGAGTTCCAGACACCACATGAACTCCATACTCAAGTTTCCTAATATCTTCACCCACACTTTTACCTCCAATGCAAGCATGTGCTTGTATGTTAATGAAATCCCCAATAGCCAATATAACCTTCTCAGTCTGTGAGGCCAGTTCCCTTGTTGGTGATAATATCAAGGCCTGAACCCTGTCAAAAATTACAAAACAATGACCCTAAATAAATACTTAATCAACATATTCTAAAAGATAATACAATCAGTCAGAAGTAATACACTAACACACACACACACATACAACTTTAACAATACATTCTTAGAGTAGGTTGGGTGGAGGCTTCAGGAGGATAATGACAAACAATAATTTGTCATTTCAAATTTAAGTTGTTACTCAATCTTCTCAAAATGAATAATCAGAACATTCCGGAAAGCCTATGAATTTTATTCTTCCCATTCTTAAGAATACAAATCTCAATCTTCAGAATATTCACTTAAACTAAAAAATTAACCCTCTATCAGTGCCTAACCAAAGTCTCTTGTTTTTCTGGACAAGCTTTTCAAAATACGCCCCTCAAACAACCACAGTTTCAGTCAAAACGTCAAGGTTTATGCCATCTGTGACTGCAATTTCAGCTGCATACACAGCACTTTCAATAATTTCAAATGAATCCGAAATTTCAAATCTCTAACCCTCTCTCAACACCCGCTTATAGCCAATGTTTGTCCACAATTTCCAGAATATGAAAAGCAACCGCGAAACAAAACCTCTCCACACACCGCGCCGTAAAAAAACCCTAACCTAGAAATTCAAATCCTGGGAACAATGAGAGGGCAAATAAAACAGAAGAAACGAAGGTTACTTACTCTCTGACGGAGGTATCGACGACCTGGCAAACGGTGAGGGCAATCATGGAGGTTTTGCCGGTTCCGGATTGCGCCTGGGCGATGACGTCACGGCCCTGGATGATTGGCGTGACAGCCCGTTGCTGAATGGCAGAGGGCTTCTCAAAGCCGTATTGGTAGATTCCGCGGAGCAGATCGTCCTTTATCCCCATCTCCTCGAAGCTCGCGATCGCCTTCACACCCTCCGTGGTCTCGAAGTCCATATCATCCGCCGCATTCACCGTCCTCCGCCGGTTCCCCGGCACCACCGACGTCGTTGCCATCGCCGCCGCCGCTCTACGATTTGGTTTTGGTTGGAGAGAGTAAAAGGAGGCAACGAATTTGGGAGATTAGTTCAGTGTGCGAGCCCTAGAACAGGTTGAACCCGTATATTATATGAACGCGTGTGGCCCATAACATAACGTAACCTTTTGTTGGGTCTGTTTCAGCTTTATCCTCAGTTCCACGTCAGAATGTGATGCTAAATGTTATAATTATAATTATATATGTAACCTGTCTGAGTTAAATAAATTCTAGATGTTAAATAAAATATTTTAAATTTTGAATATTATACTCTGTATATATAATATGTGTGACCAATTAGATTGAACAATGTTAATATATCTTATAAGTGTAAGAAACTGACATAATTACTATGTTAATATATCACAATTTACTTTGTGATTTTTTTCAATATATTTATTATGAAAGTGAACAAAATTTGTTTACATGAATTTATAATTGAAGGTATGCAAAACATTTATACAAAATGCAGATTAGACGGGACTTTTTTTTGTTAAAAAGAATAAACATATTTTAGTGTATTCAACACTTTCTAACATTTTTTTTCAGTTATATAAGTTTTTTTAGAATTTTTTATAATTGCAATTACTATAATTTTTCTTTTAGATTTAAGTGAAAATTTTAAATAAATCAGTTAACCACGTCTTATAGATTAGAGTTAATTTTTCTAATTATTTTAACGCACTAATCTATTTTAAATTTTCATTTTTCTAAACATTTTTTGAAATTCAAAAATAAAGGAAAATTTTATTTAGTTTATAGAAATAAAATTTAGATACATGAATATGTATTACCCAATTAATTTTATAATTATAGTTTATTTAATAGACTTAATTGCACTATTAATTTTTCAGTTTTAACACTTTCTTGCACATCTTCTGTATTTGTGTCATATGTATGATTTTCTCTCATGTTAATGGTAGAAAAAAGATTATTATGAAGTTACAAGAATGAAGCACAATAAGATTAAGATTAGATCATCAATCTTTGATTGGTATGAAATTATATGAACTTCTACGTTCAAAAATTGTTAACAAAATAAATTTATTGTTTTAAGAAAGAGTTTTAATAATGAAGTGACATGTATATCAACAGTACTATCTATAAATGTATGTAGGGCATATTACTTATTTAGGCTAAACAATTATATATGAGGATTAGGCTATTTTATAACTATTTACATTGGGCTTCTATAACATAGATCAACTATTAGGAGGTGTTTTAAATTTTTTTACTCAATGAAACATGACTAATAAATTTTTTCATTTCTTTTAAATAAATGTATACCTTCTAAAGTAAGATGAGCCATGGGTGGGATATTTCATTACTTGTTCTAAACTTCAAGTCTAAGGTGAACATTAACTATGGTATGTGGTCAACCTACTAAATTTAAGGAAATGATTCAAATTGAGGGTCTATTTTTGGTGAAAATTAAGAACCTACTTTGAAATAATTTGTTCGGAACTTGGTAAGTCAAGGCGCGTGAATGTTTCCATGATATTCAAGATATTAATATTATATGATGGGATAAGATTATACAGACTTTCTACACTTTACAATTGATCTATTTAATTGAGAAGTCATTCAAATGGTTTATAGATTCCTAGTTTTTGTCCAAGCATAACTATCATTTTAAAGTTCTTTTCAATGGAGGTGTTACCAACAATTATAAATATAAAAGGCCCGTTAGTTCATTAAAGAAAATATTAACCACATGCATTCATGATTTTTCTGCATGGTTGAACATGCCTTATTTTGTAATAGTGTTTCACATGATTTTTTTATATTGTCACAATAAATAAGTGTGTTTAATGTTGCTTACATTTTGGTTTTTTTTTATCTAATGATAAAAATTTAAAAATTTAAATCACTTTGGTTGTCCAGATTATTTGTTATTTACTGAAGGTTTTTATTGTTTAATAGTTTATATATTAACTAATCCAGTTAGTATGAAAATTTATGTCACATGTCATAAATAATTTTTCTTGAGTGATTTATTGTGTGATTCACAAAATTATATATCTAAACTTTGTCTAAAATATATATGACATATTAAATTGTTCTTATTAAATTATTAATGACATAAATTAAAGTTTTTAAACTTTCATTTTTTTCATTTTTTTAATTATTAGTGGTGTTTATTTGAGGTGTTATTGAACTGTGTCAATTTAGTGAAATTGTGGTAAATCCATAATATATAAATTAAAGAACGTATAATTGTTCAATGAAATCTTCAGCAAACTACAAAGTTAGTTGAGAAGTTCAATAGAAGCAATGATTTTGGATTACAGTAACCGAAGATGTGAACTTTTTTCGGTCACCAAGGTCTTCTATAAACATAGAAGGTGAATCCAATTTTGATGTTATTGTGATTGAGAAGGGAAAGAAAACATTGTCGAAAAAAGGTTCATAATACATTGTCTTTAATCTTGGTTATAAAGTGTTGAGTCAGGTGTTGAAGAAAAATATTATTGTGAGGTTATAAATGAAGCTCAAAAGGTCGTATAAGATGAAGTTTCTAGTTAATAATTTATATCTAAAGCAAGCATTGTGTTCATATAGATGAGTTGTGAAAAGTCAATTAGTAAACAAGTAAATGAGTTCAACAAAATGATTATGGATTTGGAGAACATCAATGTGCATATTAACAATGAGGATAAACCATTATTGTTGTTGTGTTTGGTGAGTAAGACACGTGATCATTTTAAAGAAACATTGTTGTATGCAAGAGATGTTGTTTCTCTTAAAGAAGTTCAACTTACTTTGTGATAAAGTAATATGAAAATATTGATGGACTAATAACAATGGACAGGATGTTTAAGAATGAAAACAAGAATAGGAAAAGGTATAAGTATAGACAAAGGAATGGTGGAGGTAATATTTTGAACATCATATGTTACCGTTGTAAGAAGGAATGTCACACAAGGAGATGTAGTCCTGATAGATAAAAGAAAGTTGACAATTATGAATAATCAAAAATTCTTATGTTCATTCCACATGACTCATAATAGTTTGTGATTCCATGAGTTTATATTATGAAATTGATACCGTATTATAAAATGGAAAGATGAACAAAAGAAATGAAAATAAAAAGATTATCTTTATTTTTCTATTTGGAACAAAAGTAAATGGTTGAATATATATCAACAGTGTACCTAATCTAGGTCTAGCTAAAAAGAGATTAAACAAGCAAAAATATTACACTCTGATTCTATCATAAAAGACAAAATAATATAATTGATGACAACTTGATTGTTATAAAGACCATCCATATAACATAATTGAAATTAATTTTGTTTTAGAAGTCTTGTATCTATATATTCTGAAGCCCCCGACAAGTTGGGAAGCAAATATTGATGAGACCCAGTTTGAAACAAATATTCTTGATCTGTGGTTGAAATGGAAAGCACATGGATGAGACTCTTCTTTAATCTTTCTCTAACAATGTGACAATTTATTTCTATGTGTTCCATAGGCTTGTGAAACACTGAAAGAGAGCAGATGGATGGGACCTTTATTTAATCTTTCTCTAACAATGTGAAATTTATTTCTATGTGTTTTACACACTCGTGAAACACTAGATTTGCTGTAATGTATTTTGTCGAGTAATTGTCACAGTATATAAGAGATGAGTGCTAATCTTGAAGAATATAAACTAGTCATTGAATTTCGAATTTCACATGTAACAATGGTCATTATCGTGTATTTAACTTCATAGAAACTTTTTGATATTATTTATTGCTTCTTTGATTTCCATTATATAAGGAAGTTCCCAAGATACACACTAAAACTAGCTATTGAATCATTGCAAGTGCCCCAATTACTATCACTAGTGGTAGAATATGAAAAATCATCAAATCTCTGTAAGATTGGGATAGGTAAATCTTATTACACCATCTTTAATAGTTATTAGTGAGATTTTAGAAAATAAGTCCACCAGTGTATGGTATATTCTAACAAGTAAAAAGAGTATTAAATAATTGAATGTCATGAAGGAGGAGATTAAATAAATTCATCAAATTATACCTAAAGTTTTGATAAGTAGACATGTGGGTTCTATAATTTGTAAATGAATTTTCAAATGACAAAAGGATAAATTATAAGAATTAATGATAATTCAATTAAAGATTAGTAGTTAGATACTTTATTAGAAGGAAAAATGTTCATTATATTGATGTATTCAATCTAGTAGTGAAACATATATCCATTAGAAATTTTTTAGTCATAGTTGTTAAACTTGATCTTGAGTTGGAATAAATAAATGTTAATATAATTTTCATGTACCTAGATCTTGATGAGACCATCTACGTTAAGCAACCAGACAAATTTTAGTTATAAGATAAAATTAATTATGTTTATAAAATAAATAGATCCTTGTATAGTCTGAAATAGTCTTCAAGGGAATGGAACAAACATTATGATGCATTCATTGTTAGTTTCAATTTCATGAGATGTAAATATGACAATTGTGTATACTTTCCTAAACTTTTTAGTTTAAAATTTTCATGAACTTTTGGTCATTTTCACTTCGGTACTTTTCGGATTGGGTAGTAGATAGATTTTGTCTTAAGGATCATTTGACCAACACCTTCTAAATGCAAAACCTTTAGTATATTTTTTTAATTGTGTTGGTTGAATACTTACTTTGTTGGGAGCACAACACTTGCATCTTTACTATTACAAAATCTTAATTCACAAGTGTTCAATAAAAGATTATCATACAATTTCAAGATAATCAAAAGAATATAAGAGAGAAAACTTACAAGAATTATATATAGTTCAAAGAAAGAAAGATAAGAATTAAAATATAGTATTTTATTTTCTAGAAATAATGTGCCTTGAAACTTTGTTTTGGTAATTTTCAAAAAACTAATGTTAACACTTTCTTTATACGATAATATTCAACAAAGACACTTAAAGTTTTACCTACTTGATTTAGCAAGCAAATGAACAACTAAAAAAAACAAACTAAAAAGAATTGAACAAAAAACACCGAGAAGATTGAATTACCAAATAAAGTGAAAAAATATTATGGTTGTTAATCTTATAAAGAACATACTTGTAATAAATTAGTGACAAATTTTTGAGGATTAGCAACAAATTTTTTAGATGTATTTATTTGTGATTGATTTTAGGTTCTTAATTTTTTTGGAATTGTGAAGCTTGGAATTATTCAAGTTTTGGTACCACTTGATGGAGACCTCATTGAGGCTCACAAGTAGGAGATGGACCATCCAAACAAACTTCAAAAGCATAGAGAGATCAATATAATTTTTTGCTTTGATTCTTAACTAGTTTCTTGACTGATTTTTGGTGTTACTTTATAGGTTATGCTTCAATTTATGTGAAACCAGGTGTGATGAATGAACCTAAATAAATGTGTGTATTAGAGATCTTGGATTAATCTTTATGAAGTTTTTAGAGAAAACTTAAGATCAACATTATGATAGCTATATTAAAGTGTGTGTGAGTTCTTTGATGGAATGATTATAGTTTTATCATTATTTTGGATATAATTTGTTTAGTCATATAGTAGAAGGGTTAGGAAGTCTTAGTTGGAATTTAGATTCTTATTTTTGATAGCTCTTGACTTAGGATAGAGAGATATATTAATGTTCTTAGATAAAATATAATTTAATTATTAAATGAAACTTGATAGTGATGTATAAAAAAGTTCTTGATTAAGCTTTGTTTATATTTGAAGTGTAATTTAACTAATTGTGATTATAGATAAATGATGAATGTTGAAAGCATAACAAGAACACAAACTATAGAAACTATACAAAGATTGAAATTAAAAACCTTGTGATTAAAACTTTTTAAGTTATTTAAATTTTCTCTTTCCCTTTCTTTAACTTTTATAGTATTATTTCTAGTTACTATTTTTTTTATAATATTAGTGTTTATCGTATATGATTTCATTTTTTCGTAAAGATACTTATAGAAAAAAAGTATATTGATGCAAATCCTAAAATTTACAAATAAACTAACATGCCAAATTTAAATACTTCAACAAACTAAGCTTTACTTTAATAATAATAAATATACAAGTTTGATAAGAATGTATATATATATATATATATATATATATATAAATATCAAAAATAAATACAATAAAAAATGATGAAGAACAAATAAATAAAATAAATAAAGGAGGATTTGCTCGACAATATCCTACCAGTAGAAATTTTTATAATAGACCAACCCTTCCAGACATTC